>ERZ834798.42-NODE-42-length-143104-cov-5.268467_pt1 | contig 143104 bp, 194 predicted proteins | sample MGYA00519689_ERZ834798 | MGnify/ENA primary metagenome ERZ834798 (study PRJEB31850, sample SAMEA3708761) | human gut metagenome | biome: human gut; feature: human-associated habitat; material: faeces | place: China | collected 2014 ...
ATCTGTTAATATCTACTATATAACCTTCTTTGATGTTTTCTTTTGAGAACTGAATACCTCCCAATTCTTCAATGCATTCATGATAATATACGGACTTGCTAATAGCATCATCAATAATTTCTTCTGCATGTTCTATCCATTCATTGACTGTTTCAAGTGTGAGAATTTCACCAGAATATCGCTTGATTTCTTCCCCATTAGAAATTCTATCAATATACTGTTTATAACTTTCAATGTTCTTTCTTTGCGCTCTGATAGTCTTTTCAGCATCTTTGATTCTACGATCACAAAATGCCTTGTCTTTAGGTTTTGTATTTTTTGCTGTCTGTCTTGCTACTTCTGCACGTTCTGCATAGTATTCTGATTTTTTAAATTCGTCAAAACCTTTTTCCCATGCCTCCCACATTCTATTTCTTCTTTTTGTGAATGCTCTACCTGATGAGCTATTAATGTTTGGTTGAGTAAAGAAAGAAATATCTCCATGCATATCATTAATAGGTTTCTGTAATGTTTTTCCATTTTCTTCTGCTCTGTTTGATTTATAATCAAACCGTTCTGCTCTTGCTTCTGCTCTTTCTGCTTTACGTTCCATCTGTTCCGCAAATGTAAGTTTTTCGCCAACATTACCACCATTGGAAAGTCCTAAATCTTTAGCTATTTTTTCCGCTCTATACAGATTAGGGAATTTTGCACGACTTACCCATGCACGTTTTACACGACTAAATAAATAGTTGCTTTTAATATCTTTCTTTTGATCTTCTGCAAGTGCTAAATAATCCGCTTTGTCAAAATGTAACTCAATTTTTCCTGTTTCTTTATTCATAATATATTCGCTCATGTTTTCCACCTGTTTAACCTTTCTTAAAAATTTGTTGTAACTAAATATGTTTCGTTGTTAATTGTTACCGCTTGCCATCCATCATTTACTGATAAAGCAATCCATACTTGTTCAAAGTCGATATAATCAATCATATCGTCTGGAATAGGTTCTTCAAAAAGGTTGTTATATCCTACTTCATTTAGAACCATTCCATATAATTCTTCGGGATTTAATGCACAACTCCATTCCTGTGATACGCTGTCAACATTAATGATTGTATAGCATCCACTTTCCAATTTTTCCATTGCTTCCTCTTTAGAATCTGCAATTTTAAAAATGATTCTTGCTGTCAGATCATCAATTCCATTTTCGTTGATGTCCTGTAAAAATTCATTAAGAGAAAAAATATTTTCCCATTCTGATATTTCAAAAGCTGCATCATAGTCAATTATAATTGATTCCTGATTCTTTCCAACGATTGCATTGAAAAATGTATGTAACTTTTCAGATTTCATGGGAAGTTGTAACCACTTCCCATTTTCATTTCCTTCTGTATACTTTGCCAAATTTGATAAGTAAATCTTTACTTTCATCATGATCTTATTTCCTCCCTTTCTCTATGCCATATAAGCAAAATCACCTTGCACACCTGTTAAAAGCACCATTTTTCCGTCTTTTCTACGATATACAACACCGCAACCGTGGTTATAACTTGTCCAGATCATCCATCCTGGCGTTGTGATCGCTTTGTTATTTTCATAATCCCAGAATACATAGTGCGGAATGATTCCGTTTCTTTCCTGTAATAATGCGTTATCAAGAATTTCCTTTACTGTTGCGGTAATACATTTACCATTCTTTTCACCGATTACATGGACACGGTTATAATTTTTCTCTGTAATGAACATTGTTATTTCCTCCTATTTCTCGAAAACATATTCGTTTCCGTCCTCTGTTATGATCGTTAATTCCTTATCGGTTACTTTCCAACTTGCTACATCATTACAAGGGATATAATCACGCTTTTCTCCGTATACGTTACTGCTTTTATAAGCGTATACTTCCGTATCATCAGAAAGAAAAAGAGAAAGCTCTTTCCCATTTGTATTCCAGTCGGTTATATCCTCAACTGAAATCATGGTTTTCTCTGTTGCTGTTGTGGCATGTCCCATCAGGAATGCGCTTGTTGCAAGTGTAACTGTGAAAAGTGTTGCAATGATCTTCTTTTTCATGTTTATATTCTCCTTTTATTTATGATCTTTATTATAGGTACTAAAAAGCACACAAGTGTTATTTACTTGTGTGCTATGTTACTGCCTATAAAGCATGTCTCACTTTTGTCATATCAAGAACGCCTGTTTTACAAAAACTTATAAAAGCTTTTACAAGATCATTCTCAATAAAATCAGTCGTGTAAAGCATTTTCTGCAATGCTTCTTTTACGAGTTCATATTTTGCAATGTCTTGTAAATTGAAGTCCCGTAAAACTTCATTCATTGCTTTTTCTGCCTGTCTTGTGTTCATTCTTGCATCCTCCTGTTATCTGGTATAGTATTTCTGTACGTCTATGGTATTTTCAAGATCGCACATCTTACAACCTTTTACGTTGTCGAGTTCTACTTCAATATCAACCGGAAATGCAAGGCTCTGAAAAGTAGCTTTACACTCCTGGAAAATCTGATTTTGAATTGTTTCGGGTAACTCACATACATAGGTGTGAGCTGTGACTTTTGTTTTATTCATCGTGTTACCTCCTGTAATTCGCCAGATACTAACATCATGGCGAAAGTGTCAGATGTGATGATCGTTACCGTATCATCATCAGAAATAACAAGTCCGTAAACCTGTTTATTTTCTGAGAATCTCACAGCCCCACCAAAAAGAAAGTACAAATTAGTGCTTTCCTTTTCGCTTGCACGTCTGATTGACTTGCAAAGCGCTTTGATATCGGCTGTTGTGCCGATGTATGCAACGCTTGTTACAATGGATGTTTCATTATCCATATTTGAAATAATTTCATATTTTTTCATAGTTTTGATCTCCTTTTATTTTTTATTCTCTTTTTGCTTTCATTTTTGCAAGCCATATTATCAGGCATTAGAAACAAGTCTTTTCTACTACTCACCGCCCATCCAGGTCTTATGCTTTTGCCCGAAAAGGATCTTGCTTTGCTTGCCCGTATGACTTGCAACTTATCAAAACAAAAAGCAAGTGATTAATGATTAACCGCTTGCTATGAATTTCTCGATATTCAGATCGTTTTTAACGTTTTTTAATAACGACTTGTTTTTATGTATCATTGATAGAAAACAAGTAAACTATTTCAGTCTAAACAAATTTTAGGTCTTTGTTTTGCATCTTTCCCCGTTTTTTGATCGGATACGGACAACCGGATTTTTGCATTTTTGACCTGTCGCATGGTCTTATGATCGGACTTTTCTTTTACTTGCTATCCTGTCAGTATTGCAACCCTTGCAAGTTTTTTGTTGCTCGTTTGGACATCACATTCTTTTTTTTGAAATGGTTTTGACTCCATTTTTTGTTGCTTATGGAGGTAAGGGAAGACTTGCGTCTTCCCCTTTGTTGTGGTACTATATCATTTAGAAAAGTTTTTACAATCGTTATGTATTTCGTTTACTACTTCCCTGTAAGAATCGCAGTAAACGAATTTGTCGATTGAAATAAGGAAGACTCTATAGCCTTCCTTATACTTTTCTATGATATAATTACCATAGATTATTTTTCCCATTTTTTACCTCCTTATTAAATGGGATTTTTTATGTATATGTGGGACATGTCAACCACCTTGTTATACTTGCGATATCTACTTTTTCATATCGGTGTGACGTCCCATCCAAGACGCCCGACATCACGATATTTTCGCTTTATCGCTCACACGGTAACAAGTCCGTGCGTCACTTTATTTAGTTAGGTATCAACTGGACTATGTATCTCTGTCCCTCTGTTGATGGTATTACTATAATCTATTTTTTAGATTATATCAATTGGCATTTTGAATAAATTATAATCTAATTTTTAGTCTATATTGTACACTATTTTTTAGATTACATTATTTTGCACATATTTTACTTTTAGAAAGAGGTGTTTTTGTTGATAATATACAAAATAGATGTATTAAATGAATTAAAAAAACATGGTTATAATACTTATAAGATAAAAAAAGAAAAAATATTTAATCAAACTCAGATGCAAAAAATGAGAAATGGCGAAAAAATTACATTTGAAACATTAAATAAATTATGTGAATTAACTGAATTACAACCTGGTGATATACTAGAATATAGAAAAGAAATATGACAAGATCATATAAGAAAAACAGCAATTCGATTATACACGGCAATTTACTGTATTACAGTAAAAAAGGGAAAAGAACACGCAAAGATAAAAGGACATGTATATTTTACAATTCAAAAAATCAAAAATGTAAAAATGAAAAGTGTCATATCAGCTATTGTGTGACTGCGAAAAATTGTACACAATATAAAAGAAAAAAGAAAAGAAAAGCATCTATTAAAGCATCATATGAAAATATAAGATATCAAGATCAATATTTAGATTATCCTAGTCAGTCAGGAATACATGAATCTATACCATTACAAAATGTAATATTAAGCAAAAACATAGGAACGTCATGTCATACTGAGTTTTTAAAAAATAAAGATAATAAGCGTAGAGATAAAAGAAAATGTATTTATTATGAAAAGATAAACAAAATTTGTAATTTGTTAAAAGCTCGTTGTCCTGGATCAAGCCATTGTAAAAGTTATCATGAAAAAGAAGAAAATAATCACATATAATAGGAAATAACACTGTATAACGCTTGTGATCTGTATAACCTGTATATCGTGATTATTTACGCATATACCATTACAAGCTTGTAATTTACGTTTTAAGACGTTTTTATGCTTATATGGTACATTTATCGGATAACGTCAAGAAAATGGATTATAGAGCATTTTACAAGGTCGTTTTTCGGATATGATCGTTTTATCATGATGTTTTTGTCAGATCAGATGTTTTGTTTTGATGTGATTTTATCATGCTTATTTATGTGAATTTTGTCTGATATAAGCGTGGTATTATGTGGATTTATGATATAGATTTTATCTGGAATTTGTCACGATATGATATATTATTTTTATATGATTAACTTGTAATAGATTTACGATGGTATTATTTTTGTATGATCGCAGTATTATTTTTTGTGATAATAGTATGGTTTTTTCGTGAGTTGTTTTTTTGTTTATTGTAATGTTTTTGATTAATATATTAATTAATATAATCGTGTGCAATGCCTTATATTATAAGGGTTTATAAGTGTTTTGTGGTTGATCTGGTATAGTGTTTGGTGTGGCTGTATTGTAGTATTATAATATGGTTAATGTGGTATTATAGTATGATATATGTATGATGTGAGTATGTATGTATAATGTATGATTATATGATATCATATGTATATGAGTATGGTTGTATATATGGTTGTATGAGTATGTATGTTGTATGTGTATGGTATATTAGCGTTATATGTTATGCGTGTACAGTGTGCGTGATATGATATGATGATCTCAGATTGATATATACATGTGTGATATGATCTTGTGTTATGAGTGTGTTATAATCTCAGGACTGATGCTGTGAGATATATTATATATACGGATTTTGGGCGTGTTGCACGACTGGAATTTTGTATGTAGTTTTGAATACTACGTGTAATTGTATCGGATGCTATGTTATGTGGATATTAGTATTATGTTATGTAGTTATGTGTGTATATGTGGATAACTATGTGGATAACTTCAATATTAATGTGGATAACTTTTTGTTGCATTTGCAACACTTTTACGAACTTTTTGAAAATATTGTATTTTCGCATGTTTTCGCACATCATCTATTATTATCTCTTGTTTACTCTTATTATCTCCTTTTTTCATTATATCGTAACAATTAACTATATTGTATATGCAATTTAATTGCAGCCTGGGGCGGTATGAGTTAATATGGACTATCTTTTTCATACTGTTTTGTGCTTCAAATTGTTTTATATCCAGACCACCAGAAAAAAGTCAAAAAATAACAAAACTTGACTTTTTTTACACTTTCGTAAAAAGTGCAAATGTTAGATTTAGTTAACAGTGACAAGGCTTTACAGGATCAGCTATATTATACTATTTTTATATAGATTATAACGCCAGGAAGGGGGATACTTTACATTTTTAAAGCGTTGAAGCATTGACGTTTGGGGCGTATGTGTTCAACTCACACTCCACGTCCAAAAATCAAAATTATAAATTATCACATCATATCACCAGCATAAAACTCTCACATCATCACTCTCTCAATAAATTGTACCAAATCCACACACAATTCACCAAAATAACCAAATTGACTTCGACACCAAGTTCGACAAAATCCTCACACCACAACCATAAATAAATTTTCTGATAATTTAAAATCATCTATTTTTACCAAAATTAACCATCTCAATTTCAAAAATCCCTTGTAAAATTTAATAATTTACGAACTCTCCTCGAACTCCTATCGAATCACATATCTCATGATCACAAACTATATCCAATCTCACCATCACCCAAACTCCCAAAATCCCTTGTCACATCTATCTAAATCAACAGTATTATTTCCTATTTAAATGCATTTCATTTTTATTACTCCACTACAACAATCACACCTCTCGAAGTACACAATCTCATATTCCCAAAATCACCCATCTAAATTGTGCCAAATTTTCACACAATTTTAATCGCTCAAAATTCATTCAAAAATACATCACCAAAAACTTGAAATGACAAACTGACACCTCAAGATGTAATTATCAAAACTTCATTTCACATCATTTACAATAAATATCTCAAAAACGTTTCAAACAGAGAATCTTATACATGAGTACATGGGGGTACTTTTACATCCAGGAAAATAACATCACCTATATAATCACTATACCCTAATTTTAATTCAATAAAAATTTTACCAAACAGAGAATCTATTCATTAGCAGTATATAAACTAAATATTTCAATCCACAATAAGAGAAATAAATAATATCAAGACAAAAAGGAGATTTTGCAAAATGACAAATAACGTTAAATCAGAAATCAAAAACACAGGATTTGCAGATATTCCATGTGATGAAACTATACATCGTGATGATAATCATATCTTTCACCTTTGTAAATGGAATATCAAAGATCAATTTATTGGATATTCAGATGTAATCTTTCCACATAAAGATACACATCGGCTACTTCATCCAGATTACACAAATCCTCTCAATTTATACAACGTTACTCTCTCATCGGCAACATTATCAAGAATTACAAATATAACAAACAAATATCTTTCCGATAAGAGAATTTATATACCAGTATCGTTAGAAAAACCAAATTACTACTATCTCGTTGCTAGAGGAAGTGGAAAATCAATTAGAGAATTATGTTATGCAACAAAAGTAATGTCAAATCATTCTTTACATATGTTATCAACCACATATTTATCTGAATATAAAACACAAAATTATAAATCAGATATGGAGAATTTATATAAGGATAAGATCTTTCACAAAGCATTAGACTACTATCTCACAAATATTCATCACAATCAGAGAAGTAATAATCAAGAAGAAATGAGTTGCTTTAAACTCATTGACGATAGAAACAACGATACAAACAAGAAATTTCATAAATAAAGAATATCAACCACTATAGGAAACTTAATATTAACAACAACCGAAAAATTTAACAACACATAAAGAGAAACTTGTAGTGTCAACAATTTTTGACACAAAATAATTATCCTTTGTGAGAACAAATGAAAAATACACCAAAAATCAATTTGAAGGGAGAAACACATAAATGTCCACTAATAACAAGAAAATCGAAAACAACACTACCAAATATAATAATTTAAAAAAGAATCTGATAAGACAATCTACTGATACCATCCTGGAATGGAAAGAATACTTTGAAAGTTGGAAAAATCATTCAGATTATGATTCTGAATATTTCATAATGGCAATTGATGTATGCGATGATATTTTAAAAGAAAGAAGAGAGAAATAATACATATGACAGATTTAGAAAAGAAATTAAATAAGATTTACAATTATGCTGATTTGATCCATACAGAGAATATATTAATGTTATCCATTTTGAGTTCATTGTTAAATGAAGAAACCAAATCAGATATCGAAAAATGCATCAAGAGATATATTCAACAAAGAGAAAACATATTAAGTGGATTATATGAAGACGATGTTGATATTACACAATAAAAAAACAAAAAAGTAGCACTCTTTAGAGTGGTATATATATCATCGTTATTGGGTATAATACATAGTTATTGGGTTTTAGTATAAAAAATTACATTTTTTTGCACATTTTTTCTCCACACTCCGGAGTGTGATGTACAAAAAAGTGTCACTTTTTATACCATGGAGAAATATCCATATAAAGAAAGGATTGAAAAATGCAATTATGGTTAAGAGAAGATATTTATAAAGATTCAAATTTATCCGTATATGGACTTTCAGCTTATTGTGCAATAAGAAGTTTGATAGCAAATGAAGAAACAACAAATTTAGTAACCACATTAGAAATCCTCTCCTATCAGCTTACTGGGACTTTGAAATCATCACGTAGATTTTATGAAACACTTAAAATAGGTTTAGATGAATTAATTGAAAATAAGATTATAACCAAAGTAGAAGAATATAAAAAACATTATCTCATAGATTGTAAAAATCTTTTTATCACAGAAGACAATCAGTATTTCACAATCATTACATTTGAAGAAATGAGAAAAATATTTCAAATTAAAAATACAAACGGTTTTTTACTTCTAAAGTATTTTGTTTTTCTTGTAGATTCAATCAGTTCATCAGTCGATGTGTACTTAGATGCATTTCAACATAAAAATAGAGTTGTTGGGAAAATGACGTTTAATTATCTTATGAAAGTTAGTGGATTATCTAAGAAATCAATCATTGATTATACCAAAGCTTTGGAAAATGCAGAATTAATATATATCAATAGATCAAATGATTTTCTACTTAACGAAGAAAATGGTGAAATTTCAAGACTACCAAATATATATGGTAGACCAGAAGATAAACCATATATTGATAAATATGCTGAAAATCAAAAAGATTATTATGGATCATATCGAAAAGTAACATCAAATATTCAAAACGCAAATAGCAAACGTAGATTAGCTCAAATATATCTTCAAATCATCAATGGTAATGGAGAAAAGTATAGTAAGGAAGAAATCTCAGATGTTTATGCATATGTTCTTTCAGAAAATAAGAAATATGAAAATTTAGCAGCTAAACACAATGATGATTCTTATTTAGAGAAAATACGCAGAGTGGACGTTTTTGATAAGTATAGCTTTATAAGAAAGAATGGTGATGATATACATGATTGAATAATCAAAAAGAGAATATACATATATAACTATTGACAAGTATCACAAAAAGGAGTGATGCAACTATGAATTTTAAATCAAAGGAGAACATTAATCATGACAGAAACAGAAACAAAAAGAAACCATGAATGTAGCTACAATAAATATTACAACATGCCTAGCAGAGAAGAATTACATAGATGTTATGGTGGATATTTAAGTGAATCAGATTTTACAACTGCAAGAGGACGCAATCAAAATAAATCAAGAATTGCAGAAAAAATTGTAGCGGATTGGGCGGTTGATCGTCAGTGTGAGAAAAATATGCAAGCTATGGAAAGAAAGATTAAGGTGATGGAATAATGGAAAAAGATTTTGATAATAACAATGAGAATTGCATTGAATTCCTATCTGGTGAACATTATGCGGTTGCTACTTTTACAAACAGAAAACATATCAATCGTATTAAAAATATTTATACTGATAGAAAAGATGAATTCAAATATTTAAAGGAAAATAAAGATGGAAGTATTTGTGTGAAGTTCCCTCTTAAATGGGTAAAGATAAATCCTGGAGCAATCCCTGATCCAAACAAACCAAAAAGAGTTATGTCGGAAGAACAAAAAGAAAAAATGAGGCAAGCATTAAAGAAATATCGTGAATCTCAAAAGAAATAAGATACACCACTACTCTCTTATGTTCAGTTTATCGTAAAATTAAAATGAAATGATAGTCAAATTTCAATTCTACGGTATCTATGGTTAAGTTGTTCCACCTACAACTTAAAATCGAAATTCATCCAAAATTTATTTACGTATATAAGAGAAAATTAAATATAGGAAATTGATGAAATATGATGAGAAAAATTGATTACAAATATTTCTCTAAAGCTAAACAGATTGCACAAGTGTCTGATTTCCCAAAAGTGCATATCGGATGTATTGCTGTTTATCAGAATCGAATTGTTGGAATTGGTTGTAATACAAATAAAACCCATCCAGCTCAGAAGTATTATAACCGATATCGTATAGATGATGCTGATTATAACAGCTCAGAATCACTTTTGCCAAAACTTCATGCGGAAATTAATTGTCTTAATCAACTCAAACATTTAGACATTAACTTTTCAAAAGTGAAATTATATATATACCGCACTAGGAAAGATATTGAATGTGGAATGGCAAGACCTTGTGCAAGCTGTATGCAAGCAATAAAAGATCTTGGGATCAGAGAAATATATTATACAACTAATGATGGTTATTCGTATGAAAAAATAGAAAAGCGAGGTGCTGCTTAATGATATGTGAAGAATGTCATATGATGAGATGCTCCCCGACATGTCCTTATTTTATTCTTAAAAAGAAAACTAACTACTACTGCTCTATTTGTGGGGATGGAATATACGATGGAGAAGAATATATAAAGAACGATGTTGGTGACTATGCTCATTGGGAATGTATTGACAGAAAGAAAGATTTAGCTGAATGGCTAGGTTATGAGATTGAAATTATGGAGGAAGATTAAAATGAACGATATAAGTATTGAAGATATTCATTTTTTAGAAAAATGGGTTTTATGTAAATACGATGACATAGATGATTCAAAATTGTATTCATGTACCAATTGTGAACATTTTGAAAATTGTATGGATGATGCTAATTTTGCATATATAGGTTACGAAATGTTTTGCGATTCGATTGTCGGATGTGGTTATGATTCAATGGAAGAATTTTGGGAATGTAATGGTATTTAATGGGGGATGTAAATGTTAGATACACAGATTAATATGTACAGTGTAGATACTGGACATTTTTATAGCAATTCAGAAAAGTATCTACACGAAATGAATTGTAAATATAGAAGAGAACGAAATTATATCAGTAATAAACTTGATGGAATTAAAAAAGATTTTAATACTATTGGATGTTCTGATGATACATATGATTTGATTAAAAAGGATACAGAATATGTATTGAGCGATAGAGAAAAAACATCTATAACCGATATGGATCAATTTAATCAGCTCAGAAATCAACTAAATTATTGGAATCATTTAATTGCACATAAAAGAAAGAAAGCTAATGAATCAAAAGAGAAATTGTTAAAAATTCTCGCAACTAAGGTTTATGAGAAAGAGAACACTTCAAAACATAATGAAGAAAATGAAATAAAAAAAGATATACCATTGCGATATTTAAGACAAGAAGAATTGAAAGATACAAATGTTATTTCAGTTTTTGAATCTTCTCTTACCAGAATTATTGGAATTAAAAAAGATGAACTTACAGACGCTCTTATCGTAGTACAAGTTTACTATTTTGATGTTTTTAAAGATTTGTCTTTTTATGGCTTTATGTATAAAGGTGAAAAATATAGGTATTTTACATCATCAGCAGGACAAATTCGTAAAAAGAAAGCAGTTTTTATAAAAGAATCTATATGGAATCAGGTAGAAAAAACCGTAATGTGCGGATTAACGATTGATAAAATCAATTCCAAAGGCGGTAATAATGTTAATAAGCATTTGGCTTACATGGCATTGGCAAATTCAGCAACAGATCAATGGGTTGATTTTGATATTGATAGATGTATTGTAATTGACGATTTTGAAACTAATGTTCCAGGTACATTTGATTTTATAGATGAGAAAGATTATTCAATTGAGAGAAAAACTGGTTTAGTGCCAATTCCACATACGGATGGAGCTGGAATGATTTTACCATGTCTTATGGATAAAAATACAATGTTTCGTGCACCCTGGATAAAAGGATTGCTTGGCGTATTTGATTTTGTAAAGTTTATAAAAGTAAACAACTACTCTCCTATCATCAAAGATATATATGGTAAAGAACACAATGTCATTGAAGAAAATATTCAAATTATATTTACCAAGAGTCAGTTTAAAATGTACAAGTTCTATGATTCATGGGATGAATATAAAACATATTTTAAGAAATATAATTGTCAAGCTGGTAGATGTAATACAGAAGAAGATAGAGTTAAAAATGCCAAAATCAACTATCAAATGTTACAAACTCTTACCAATATATCAGATGAAGAAATATTGCTACTGGCATCTAAGTCAATCGAAAAGATTACTAATATATGCACATCAGAAAAAACAATGATGGAAGTATTAGGAATTACCCCATATAATGATAATATGACACCGTTTCAAAAAGCAGTTAAAATATATCCTGCGTTATTAAATGATACATATGCGAAAGACGTTATTAGAGAAGTAAAAAATAGTCTTCTTAAACAATATCGTAGTGGTCGATTAGATATTAATGGAAAATATACGTTTTTGCTTCCTGATTTTTATGCCGCATGTGAATATTGGTTTGGACATATTGAAACGCCTACGGGGTTATTGGCGGATAAGGAAGTGTTCTGTTGGTTATTCAAATATTACGATAAATTAGATTGTCTTAGAAGCCCCCATTTATATAAAGAACATGCTATACGATTTAATGTTGCTAATAAAGTATACGGAGAAAGAGTTGAAAAAATCAGAGAATGGTTTACAACTAATGCCGTTTATACCAGTACATATGATTTAATTAGTAAGATTCTTCAATTTGATGTTGATGGTGATAAATCTCTTGTTGTAGCTGATCAAGATTTTATTCGTATTGCTGAAAGAAATATGAATGGTATAGTTCCATTATACTATAATATGCAAAAAGCAAAACCAGTTGAGCTAAATAATAAAAGCATTTATGCAGGATTAAACGCTGCATTTACTGGTGGAAATATAGGCATTTATAGTAATAATATTTCAAAGATTTGGAATAGTGATATTTTCATTGATGGCACTGATGAAGAAAAACAACATGCTACTAATTGCGTAAAGCGATTATGTTGTCAGAATAATTTTGTTATTGACTTCGCTAAAACATTATATAAACCAGAGTTCCCAAAAGAAATATCTGCACAAATTAAGGAGTTTACTAATAAAAAATTACCTGCATTTTTTGAATATGCAAAGGATAAAAAAGTTAGTGATGATGAAAATAAGACTCAAGTAGAAAAAAGAAATGGAAGTTTTGTAAATAAGCTTTATAATGTAATTCCAAATAAATCAATTAATACAAGAGGATTACATCTTGGAAAACTTGATTATCACAAAATGATGAGTAATGTGAATACTACTTGTGAAAAAGAAGTATCTGATTTATATGATGAGTTAAATAAAAAGTACAGGTATAAAATCAATATGAAAGATGAATATATTGATAATTTGAGATATGTCGCTTGTCAAATTCGAGATGAATTTTCAAAGTTTGGTTATTCAAATGAAGAATTAACAGATATGCTTGTTAAATATTTATATGAAAATAACAAAAGATCGAAACAGTTATTTTGGTTTTGTTACGGTCAGTATGTTGTTAAAAATCTTGAATCTAACATTCCTATTAAAAAAACTAAATTCATTCAGTGTATTGATTGTGGAGAATGGTTTGAGGTTGATATAAAAGATACCAAATCATGTCGGTGTGAACAATGTCAATTAAAAGAAAAACGTAGAATTGATAGAGAATATCGAAGAAAAAAAAGAATGTCGATTTAGCAAAAACACCCATTGTACATGGGCGAAAATATTTTTTCATTTGTGGCTATATGGAGAGCATAGCACAACAGTTATGCTGAAATTACAAATGAATATGCTCAACACAAACGATCGTAAACAGATGGGAGGAATAATATTATTTGACAATTAATCAAGAAAATATTATTAAAGATATTTCAAAAAAAGAAGATATAGATATAGCGACAGTCCGAAAAATTTTCAAATCGGCAGAGGGTATTATTTTCGACTATTTATCTTCTACTACTCCCACTGATAAAACAGTGGTTAAATTATTAGATGGATTGAGTTTGGAATGTAAATATGTTCCATCACAAGAAATTCATAGATATGAAGATATCCAATGTGATGAAAAAATTTGGGTAAAGCCAAAAATCACACGACATTATAACAGAAAACTCAATGGTTATTTTGAAAATTAGTTAAAAGGAGAATCAGTACATGATTTTAAAAGAAGCTTACAGATATCAGAACTTTCTTACAAACCTTATTAGCAGTGCACAGACATATCTTGGAAATGGATTGTTTATTATGACAACAACTCAAAAGCATATGAAAAGCAAAGCTAATCCAGAAGCAACCGATGATAATTTGGAAGTTCCAAAATCTTATAATGTAGATTTCACGCCAACTCAACTGGTGGATTTTCTTATGGATGCAATTCAAGAAAAGCAAAAGTTATCTGATGCTATCGCAGAAGCTAAGAAAAATACTGAGATTGATTTGGATTCTTCTTATGCTATGAATAAAACAAAACAAAGTCTTGCTAAAGTTTTCAAGACAATGGCGGGTAGAAAAGCTACTGAAACTGAAAAACAAGGTCGAGATTATAGATTCAATGTTAATCAAGAGCAGGTTGCTTATACATACACTATCAAAGAAGTTACCAAACTTGACTATGATAGAAATGTGGTCAAAGCACTTGCAAAGAAGTTAGCAAAAGAGACTGATGAAGTTTCAACTAAACTTGATCAGCTTGAGCTTACTACTCTTGTACAACATGAACCCAAGTATGATATGAATGATACGCTCGAAGATATTGTGGTGAAGTAAAATTCACCACTACTCTTCTATTCGGATATTCATAAGAGACTAAGATTGATTCGTGATGGTCAATCGGTTTAGATGCAGATAAACTGTGATGCTGCGAGGTAGGATGATAATACCAGAATTATCATAATTATATAAAATCGAAAATTCCATATGTCGTCTACAAAATGGATTACATATGACAAATGATTAGATATTCAAAATAAAAAGTAAGTATATAATGCTTAATTCTCAAGAAGAGTGCGTTAATCGTCATTGCGTTTCATTAATGCTATAATACGTGGTTTCATTATTTCGGTCTTTCGACAATTTGTTATTTCATTAGATCAATATTCGTTTCGATAATATATTCTTATAGAATAACTCATATAAAAATATAATGATAAATTCATGATTAATTTATCCGAAACATAACGTTTCTGATTAAAATATAAAGTTATTGTGTGATTTTCATACAATATTAAAACAAATTGGTTGAGATCGTGATGAAATCTTAGTTTCTTCTGAATATCTGAATAGAATTGGATATTAATAATGCCAGGAATATCAAACTCTCTCAAATACTGGCGATAAGGGACACCGTGAGGTGTTCCCTTTTGTGTACAGGTGGTAGAGTCAGGTTTAATGCGGATGCCTTGAAAGCATTTGATGGATAAAACCATCCGTGGGTTCAAATCCCACCCTGTACGTTACTCTCCTATTTGGAGAAATAAATGAAAAGGACGTGAATTGTTATTAAACAAATTACTAAAAAAGAAATGGAATACCTTATGAATAAAGGTTTTAAGTTCCATGAAGATATTTTTAAGACATATAGTGGTAATAGTAAATATTACTATAGAGAATGTCGAGAAATTAATAAGGTATTAGATAATTACCACAACTGTTTAAATGTTGTGGAATATAAATGACAGAAAAGCAAGACAAAATATATAGGAAAGGTGGTATCTTTTATTGGAATATAAATTATTTCTGGATACCAATGCGTTATTAAATTTACAAAGCGCAGCATTTAAAGAGAAATTTGTCATTTCCCAAAAGACTCTTGAAGAAATTGAGTCGATTAAAACATCAGGTCATAAGGATGGGGATGTAAAATATAAAGCAAGATCAATCGCAAGATTACTTGATCAAAGCGAAAATTATGAAGTAATTGCATATACACCAGAAGTCAGAAAAATTATTAATGATTTTACATTGGACGAAACACCAGATAATATCATTCTAGCCTCTGCTTATTGGTATAATCAATCTTCTTCCATTATCGTTTGTACAGATGATCTTAATTGTAAATTCATCTCAAAGAATATTTTTAAACTTCCCACAAAAGGAACACAAGAACTTAATCTTGTTAAGAATCTTGATGAATATACAGGATATAAGGATGTAACTCTTTCTGATGAAGAAATGAGTTATTTTTATTTACATATAAATGAGAATATGTATGATTCTCTTCTAAATGAATATTTGATTATTCGTAAGAGCGATGGTGAAGTTGTTGATTATCGTAAATGGAATGGCGAAGAATATTCTGCATTATCTTATAAACAAATAAAAAGCAACTTTAACGGAAGAGTTAAACCAAGAAATCCGCAACAAGTATTGGCATTTGATATGTTACAAAATTCAAATGAAACAATTAAAATTATTTCAGGGAAATTCGGTTCAGGTAAAGACTTCCTAATGATTGCAAATGCTTTAAAACTTATCGAAGATGGTAAATTTGATAAGTTATTGTATGTCAGAAATACGATTGGTGTAAAAGATGCCGAAGAAATTGGATACCTTCCTGGGGACAAATTTTCCAAGCTTCTCCCATTTGCAATGCCATTAGCGGATCATCTCGGTGGAGAATCTGGTCTTGAACTTAAAATGATGGAAGGTACAGTTGATATTGAACATCTTGGGTATATTCGTGGTAGAGATATTAAGAATACCATTATTTATGTAAGTGAAGCAGAGAATCTTACAAAAGAACATGTTCAATTATTAATAGGTCGTGTAGGCGAAGGATCGGCTTTATGGATGAACGGAGATTTCAAACAGACTGATTCTGCTCTATTTAGAATGAATAATGGCTTATTATCTGCTGTTCAAAAACTTGCAGGTAATGAAAAATTTGGATATGTACAATTATTAAAAACTGAACGTAGTGAAACAGCCGCAATGGCAGATTTGTTAGATTAAAATATTATGAAAATCGAGGTATCGTAGCCTATGAATAAAGATTTCTTTACATTAGATATTACTGGAGAATTAGGTGATTTAGCAAATTATAAATTACCAGATCCTACATTGATTGATTATTACAAAAGACTTAAAAATAGAGAAATTCTTATTAATCAAGATATTGATGATTGGGTCGTAGAATGGACTCAGGAAATTATTGAATGGAATCGAATTGATAAAAATGAAGGAATTCCAATTGAAGATCGAATTCCTATTAAAATTTTTATTAACAGTAATGGTGGTTCTTTAAACGCTATTATGGAATTAATTACTATTTGTAATATGTCTATCACACCTGTTTATGCTATTGGAATGGGAAAATGTTATTCCGCTGGTGGACTTTTACTTATGGGTATTCCAAAAGGAAATAGATTTATTTTACCAACCACGGAAGTGCTTATTCACGATGGGAATACAGGCACGAGGGGGGATACTGGTAAGGTTCTTGATGATCTTGAATATACAAAAAAGACAGAAGAATCCACTAAGAAATTTATTCTTGAACATACTGATATTTCTGAAAAAGAATATGATAAAAATTATAGAAGAAATTGGTGGCTCATGTCTAATGAAATTATTAAATTAGGCATTGCTGATAAAATCGTAACAAATATTGAAGATTTATTTTAGGAAGAGTGGTTATTACTACTCTTTTATTTTATTGCAAATATGTAAATTTAAGGAGAAGAAAACATGATCAAAATTAGCGAAATGAAAAGTAAGACAACCCCACGTAAGAAAAATATTCAGCTTAAAAATATTTCATTACATGACCTAAATCTTATTGATACAGATACAGGTGAGAATATCACTCAGGAAGTCATTGTTGCTCTTCCTGAAGGAACGGAAACTGTTGATTTTAAGATTACGGTTGAGCTTCCAGAAGAAGAATAAGTTGGGCGGTGGATGATATAAATAATTCTGAATTGACTCAAAAAGAAATTGATTATCTTGTAGAATTCGTTGAAAATGGAAATTCTAAAAACTGGGAAAAAGCAAAAAAAGATCTTCATTCTGATATGCATAGAGATTCTATTAGAAAATCTTGGTATGTAGGTAAATACAGTGGATATAATGTTTACAAATATATGCAAGATAAAATGGAAAAAGAATATTCATCAGATGAAGAATTTGTGCGTCTTGAAAAATTACGTGAAAAAGAATATATGGAACGTGTACGATTGCAAGATGCAAATAGAGAAAAACGTGCAGTTTTAAGAGAATATTCAAGAGTTGAAGCAATCAAAGAATATATTGAATTAAAGTTAGATGAGCGGAAACCACGCCCGTTTGTAAAATGTAATTATGCTATTAAAAATGGAAATGAAGCAAGTTTATTGGTAAGTGATTTGCATTGTTATACAATAGTAGATTCTATATTTAATACATATAATATTGATGTATTACGTGAACGTATGATAAAACTCGCCAATAAAACAATCGCTTGGTGTCATAGAGAATCAGTAGAATATTTGAATGTTGAAATTTTAGGAGATATGATTTCAGGAATTATTCATGGTTCAACAATTGCTCAAGCTCAAGAAGATATTATTGATCAAGTATTAGATGTTAGTGATATTCTCACAGATTTTATTTTGTCATTAAAGTCTGAAATTCCTCATATTACAGTATACTCTGTATATGGGAATCATGGACGTACAATGCAAGGAAAATCTGATGCAGCAAATAAGTCAAATTATGAAAGAATTATTCCTGCTTACATTAGAAAAGAGCTACGGAATAATGATATTCAAGTAATTGATAGTGGATTTGAAGATTTCGTGACATATTTTCTAAGAGATGGAAAGTTAATTGTATGTACACATGGAACAAATGATAATCCGATAACTGTAAATAGAACATTTACAAAATTACTTGGACAAGATGTATTTGATATTCATATGGGACATTTTCATAATCCTAAAGAGGGAGATGGAACTACTGTCAATGGTAGTGTTATTGGCTCAGATGATTATTCGATCAGCAAAAGACTTTATAATATTCCAACACAAATTCTCAAGGTTTATTACGGGGATGATGTTGGTACTTTTAAATTAGCATTAAAATAAATTTCATGGAGAGTACATCACTACTCTCCTATTTTAGTAGAAATATATAGAAGAAAGAGGTTTTATAAATGACGAAAACAGATTTTATTAATAGATTCGCAGAAGAAACAACATGGACAAAAAAAGACTCTGAATTTGCTATTAATACCGCAATTAAAGTTATCAGTGATTTTCTTGCAGAAGGAGAAAAACTTGCTCTAGTAGGATTTGGAACGTTTGAAGTTGTTGAAAGAGCAGCAAGAGAAGGTCGCAATCCTCAAACTGGCGAATCACTTATGATCAAAGCGTGTAAAACACCAAAATTTAAACCAGCAAAAGCACTTAAAGAACTTGTTGATGGCAAATAAGAGGAATTATATATGAAAAGTAAAACAATTTGTTATGATGATATTTTTGAATTTTGCGAAGATGTAGATTCTAGTTTTTTGAGAAAATATTACGCTGCAATGAAAGATAATTCTACTGTAGATATTGCTATTGTAGCAAAGTACGACACATCAAGAAAGATCATTAACATTCTTACTGATTATGGATTTGAAATTGCAAATATTGATTTTCATGATGCGATATGTGACGGATATAAAGATGAGTTTGTTATTTCTCTATGTTATGGGCTAAATCACAGCAATGCAATGGAGATTTGGTGTGAACCTGCAAAATGTGAAAATGGATATATTATTTTTGGCGGTGATGAAATTTATATCTTTGACGAATGTAATAGTAAGATTATGAATAAAGTTGAATCAAATGATGTATATATCGTAGAACTACATGATGAAATTGAAAAAGAATATGATGAGTTTACAGATGATCTTGAACTTGGAAATTGCAATGGTGATTGTGAAAGTTGTCATGAGTACAATGTAAGTGATGATACGGATGATGAGTATGTAAATCTGAAACTTACTAAAGATGAAGCAGAAACACTTCATAAACTTTATCATATATTCGGACTACTTGATCTCGTTATTTGATGTTTATTATCATAGTTTAGCCTTTCTTTAGGGTGCGTGGGTGTCATAGCTTACGCACTCTTTTTATATCTATTGGATTGTTTTGTTCAATGGAGAATTAATGATTAGGTGGGATGGATAATCCCTCAAAGAGCAAACATAGGATGGCTGCTACTCTCCTATCTCTGAACCTCTGTAAATATATTTTTGGAGGCTGTTTTTCTAATGAATGATGAAATAATATTTAACGGAATGAAAAATATTATGGGAATTAACATTCCAGTTATTAAAATTGAAGATAATAAAAAGGTCATATTGTCTAATCATATCGCTGCAATTCATGGAATAAGAATGAATGATGTACAAGATTTAATTCTTCAAAACTATGACGAATTTGAACTTGGTATTGACTTTATTGATTTGTGTGATGATAATTTTAAATCATTAAATCCCATATTAAAAAAATTTAATATTAATATTATCAATAGCAATAGACAAAAACACTGTTTCTTATTATCTTCAAGTGGATATTTAAAATACTATAATTTAATTAGAAATAAAAATGAATACATTTTTAATATTATAATGAATGAATATTTTGAGATTAATTCAGATGATGAATATATTCAATTTTGTGCAAAATAAAGAAATAAGGTTTAGAAACCAATTATCTACAATATTAAATAAGTTTAAAATCAGATATCAATTTCAATATTCTGTATTTCAATACAGAATAGATATTTATTTACCTGATTTTAATATAGCAATTGAATACGATGAAAATGCACATAAACATTATACATATGAAACTCAAGAACTTAGAGAAATGAATATTAAGAATGAGATTGGATGTAAATTTATAAGGGTAACAGATGAATATTCAATTGATGAAGCAGTTTCAATTATACTAAGTGAATTATTTGAAATTAAGAAAGAGTTAATAGCTTAAATAAATTGTATAAAAATTAGAAAGGAAGTGATTGAGATTGTCTAAAAGAGGACGAATTTATAATAGTTTTTATACAGATGAATTATGGGAGCAAGTAAATAAATCTAATAAACGGATTCTTGATGACTTCCTTGCAGAATATAAACAAAGAAAAATGAGTAAGGGGACAATTGCAGGTTATCATAATGACTTACGTATTATTATGATCTATATACTGAAAGAATTGGACAACCGATGTATTTTAGAGTTAAAGAAAAAGGATTTTCGTGGTCTAAGTTTATATTTTACAGAAGAATGTAATATGTCTGCGGCTAGGACTAATAGATTAAAAAGTTCAGTAAACAGTATGTTGACATTTTGTGAAGAAGATGATGATTACGATTATGAAATTAATTTTGCAAAGAAAGTAAGAGGTATTCCAAAAACAAGAGTTAAGGATGACGATGATGACTTTTTCTTTACTTATGATGAATTTATTAAAGTACGTAATATTTTAGTTGAAAAAGAAAAATGGCAATTAGCAGTTCTTTGGAGTTTGGGATTTGATTCTGCTGGACGAAAAAATGAATTATTCCAGGTTCAAAAATATGGGTTACTTGAAGGAAATAAGACAAATATAGTAATAGGTAAAAGAGGTAAAAAGTTCCCATTAGTATATTTAGATGATACAAAAGAACTTATTGGTAAATATTTAGAATGGCGTGGTGATGACGATATTGATTCATTATGGATAAAGGGTACTGGTGAGAACAAGGAAGCTATAACTGATCCAGATGTTTTATATAATCGTGTAGTTTCAATATCAAAAATTCTGTCTGATGTTAGGGGTGAAGAATGTAATATATTTACTCACACCATGAGACATAGTAGAGTAGAATGTTTATTACAAGGTGAAGATGATAGATTAAAAAATTCTGATGGCACAAATAGAAAATACACTCTTGATGAAGTAAAAGTATTGTGCCATCATAGCGATATTTCAACAACTTCTAGCTATGCCAAAAATCATGACATGGATACAATTAACGATATGTTTGGATTTTCATGATCCCCAAAGCCCGTAGTGTAGACCAAACACGCCTATATGGAAACAAGCGCACGACATCGGACTGTCAAACCGCTTCGGGCAAACACCTATCTTTCTATATATTTTCTTGTTTCATATAATCTCTTCTCTTGAAAAGGGCAGCTCACTACTGCCCTATCTTAAAGCAAACTTGTCCTTTACAATATTTTCCAATTGTGATAATGTAAAAATATCAAATATTGGAGGTGTTGTATATATGGAGTTCAACAGAAAGACACAAACTGTCAAATCATTTGCACGAGATATGAAAAATGGGAAATACAATATGTTCCATAAATTACAGCGAAAAGAAGGACAATGGAAAAATTATGAGCAGAGCTTATTAATCGACTCAATGATTCGCAATTATCCTGTTGATCCTATTCGTTCAGAAGAAAAAGAAGATAAAATCAGATATGTATTTGACGGTGTTCAGCGTAGTACAACTATCAGAAATTTTTTAACTGATGGATTCAAATTAAGCAAAAAGCTGAAACAAGTATCAATTGAAAATACTGTATATGATATTGCCGGAAAGAAATTCTCACAGTTAGATGAAGTTGTCCAGGATAAAATCACAGATTATGAAATTGTACATTATATCTTTTCTGATTGTACAGATGAAGATATTCGTGAGATGTTCCGCAGACAGAATGGTGGTAAACCATTATCTAATACTCAGAAGAGAAAATCATTAGAGAGTGATGAAGTTAGTGCAATTATCTTTGATGTTGCAAATCATCCATTCTTTGCAAAAGTATTATCTCCAACACAGTTAAAGAAAGATGTAGCAAATGATGTTGTACGTCAGACACTTATGTTGATCAACACTACAGATGATAATGACTTTACATCGTTTAGAGCAAAAGATATTGATATATTTGTAGAATGGTATAATGAACATGTTGATGAAAAAGATATTATTATATTAAAATCTGCTCTGTCATTCTTAGATGAAAAATTTGAAGAAAAACTCAATCTCAAGTCTACTTCTCTTCCGATGATGTTATATGCCGCATATACATGTGTGAAGAACGAGAAAGACTTTGATAAGTTTACAAACATTGTGCAGACATTTGTAGATAGCTATGGTAATGATATAGATTATGTTCAGTATTGCACCAGTGGTACATCTTCTGCTCAGTCTGTTCAAGGAAGATTTAACTATTGGAAGAATCTTTGCAAAGGATTATAATATATAGAAACTTAATATTAAAATTTATGAGAAGTCGCCTTATTGGTGGCTTCTTTTGTTATTCAAAAAATAAATATGCGAGTAACATGATGTCGAAAGCTACTAATGGGATGCATACTGTTTTTAGCTCTGGTTGGCTCACTACCTCCACTCGCCCTATAATAAAGGAGAATAAAAAAACAATGTATAATATTTTAATCAAATATAATGATAGCAAAAAACTATGGCAACTATATGGCACTACCACTTCTGCTACATCAAGTGAAGAAACATTTGTCCCATTTGAGACAGATGATTTGGAAAAATTAAAAACAGAAATTAAAACTCTTGATGAAAAATATGGTCATGAAAACATTAAAGTTGTAAAAGATGTTGCGTATGTAATAGATGTAAATATTATTGATAATAAAGAATAAAAATGTAAGTCAAATTAGTATAAATATTATATATGAAGGAGTCATTCACGATGGCGTGGGTGGCTCTTTTATTATGCAAAAAATATAAATTTAATTTATATTCAGGTAATTCCATACCTGTAAAGTGAGATTATTACACTCACTAGATATCATATGGATATGATAATGGAAACAAGATAACAATGCTACTCTCCTATTTTAATTGGAGAAATCCACAGTAGATTTCGCTACTGGATAGTGAGAATAATATTACTCACTAAACATTACTTATGTAATGACGAAAAGGTATAGTAGATACTCACAATATAGAAAAATATCATAAAGTCGATTGGTACTAAAACAATCGGCTTAATTTTATGCAAAAATAAAGGAGGTGGCGTTATGCCTACTAAGAAAACTGGTACAACGCCAGCAAATCAACAAAAAGGAAAGAAGGTCTGCACTTGCTGCCATCACGAGAAACGATTAGTCGATGGATTTTATATCAGCAAATCACCACTATTTTCAATTGACGGGAGATTACCTGTTTGCAAGGACTGTATTGCTGATATGTGTGTTGATTCAGATACAGGAGAAATTAATGAGGTTGAATTAAATAAATGTCTTAGAAAATTTGATAAACCTTATTATAAAAATGATTTGATGAGCGCATATGAGCAATTTGAAAGAGAACATGCTTTTATCGATAAGGAAAATATCAAAAAGTATGGTAGAGATATTATAAAGTTATATTTTAAGAATATTAGTATGCGCCAATGTATTAATAAAAGTTATGAAGACTCAGAAAAAGATGGATTTATTCATCAAAATACAAATACAGTTAAAAGTAAAATTAAAAAAATTGATACCATTTTCGCAGACGTGAATAACCCATCCCTTGTAATCGAAGATAATGAAAACAATGAATGTAAAAACCCAACATCCGCATTTCAAAAAAAAGAAGAACCTGTTATATTAGCAAATGATGATAATTTTAAGGTCACACCTGAAATTATTGATCTATTTGGCGAAGGTTATACGACTTCAATGTATAAAAAAATGCAAGAAAAATACGATAAGTTAAAAATCAATTATACATTGCAAACCAACATTCACCAAGAAGCTCTTGCTACATATGTAAGATTTAAAGTTCAAGAAGAACTTGCTACTGCAAGAGGTGACGTAACTGAGGCGAAGAAATGGTACGATGCAGCCCAATCTTCTGCTCAAGATGCAAAGCTTACTCCAAAACAGCTTACGAAAGCAGATTTAGATAGTGGAGTTACAAGTATGTCAGAATTAACAAAAGCTCTTGAACAGGCAGTTGATGTTATTAAAATTCTTCCTCGGTTTAAATATAGACCAAATGATGCTGTTGATTTTAATATATGGTGCTATGTTAATTATGAACGTAGACTTAATGGACAACCAGAAGTCGCTTATGAAGATGTATATAAATTTTATGATGAGAAGAAGAAACAATATATTGAACAAAATGGTGATCCTTATGGTATTTTCTCGAATGATACAACCGAAAAAAATAGAGACACTGTAAAAACATTTATTAAATTGCCAGATGATTATGATGATTTAGGTGGTGAAGATAATGAAAACACATGATGAAATTAACTTCGCTACGCAATGTGAACAGGATAGAATTATTCAATTAGAAGATGAAAGTACATTTGGCAAGCACTTGTGGAATTATTATGAGTTTATTAGTTGGGCGAAATGGTACCCAGATTTATATGTAGAACTTTTTAAAGGAAAAGATAGTAATAGGCAATTGCATTTTGACCAAAGAACATTTATGAGAGCTGATATGCGTTTTATGAGTATGTATGGTACATTTAGTCGTGGATATGCGAAAACATATACAGAAATGCTTGATGATATGATTGCAGGAACTTTGTTTCCCAATATTACGATGTCTGTAACGGCTCAAACACGTGAAAACAGTGCCGCTTTAATGGAAGATAAATACAATGAAATTTTAACTGATTTCCCTCTTTTTGAAAATGAAATTGAGAAAGTACGATTTTCAAAAAATGACGCACTTATACAATTTAAAGGTGGAGCAAAAATTACAAATCTTGCAAATGCACAAACATCAAAAGGTAGAAGAAGGAATCGTATTAAGATAGAAGAATCTGCTCTTTTGAATAATGCTCTTTTTGAAGATGCTTTAGCTCCTATTGTCGAAGTTGGTAGAACGACTTGTGGAAGTCTTGCGATTATTGATCCTGAAGAATTGAACCAACAAATTCATTTCTTTACTACAAGTGGTTATAGAGGTACAGATGAGTATAATCGAAGTGTAAATATGGTAAAAGGAATGGTTTCGTGTAATGGCGAAATCGTACTAGGTTCTGACTGGATGCTTCCTTGTTATTATGGGCGTGGTTCTACAAAAGCACAGATTTTAAAGAAAAAGAAAACTTCTAATCCTATTTTCTTTGCTCAAAACTATGAACAAAAATGGGTAGGATGTGCGGATAATGCACTTGTTGACGTAAACAAATTAATGGCTTCACGTATTCTTACAGAACCAATATTAGAAATGCAACGAGAGACTGATGAATTTTATATTGCAGTCGATGTTGCTCGTAGTGAAAATACAAGTAATAACCAATCTGCTATTGTTGTATTAAAAGTATTGAGAAGTCCAGTAAATAAACGTGTTGTAGATATTCAAGCGGTGAATGTATTAGGTGTATCAAATAAAATGAATTTTAAAAATCAAGCTTGTCTAATAAAAAAATTAAAACGTCAATATAAAGCAAAAATGGTAATTGTTGATGGGAACGGATTAGGATCTGGTCTAGTTGATCAACTTTTATTAACATCTTACGATCCTGTTACAGGAGAAAGCTTAGGATGCTTTGATACAATCAATACAGATAATAAACCAGAAGTTGACAATGCAGAAAAATGTTTATTTGATATGAAAGCACAAGGGCAACAAACAAAGGTTGTTTCATATTTTATAAATGCAGTAGATAGTAATATTTTACACATGCTTATCAGAAAACAAGAACAAGATTTCACAGATAAAGAAAGAGAATTTTTTGATAAGAATGTAGCTCCGTTCATGAATACGGAGCTTTTATTTATGGAAATAACAAACTTACGATTGAAAGTTTTATCTGGAAATAATCTTACAGTAGAAAAGGTAGTTAGAAAAATTGATAAGGATAAATTTTCAGCTTTATCTTATGGAATATTTTATATTATGGAATTTTGCAATAAGGATAAAAAACTTGAAACAGACTATTCTTCTGCCCCCATCTGTGCATCATCAATATCATTCTAAAGAAAGGAGGTTTCCATGTCAAAATCAGAAGAACCAGAATATATTGACAATCCTGATAAGGATTATAAATTAACAATTGCTTCAAGTATACAAGATAATGATGGAGATGAAACCGTCCTTGTTACAGCAGAAGCGATTAAAAAGCAATCTGAAAATTGGATGTATGAAGCAATGCAAAGTTTTGATAAAGGTGGTCAACAATACTCCGTCAGATTTAATGAAGCATCTTCATCTTCCACTTCGTCCGAAACTACATTAGATGATATTAAAGAGTTAGCGTTAAACGCTCAAAGTGATATATCTAAAATTCAGAAAATCAATCAATTAGTGCGCCAAGCCGAAAATGAGGATGATATTATTGGTAAGGTACATGAATCTATAGAATCTAATCTTAATGCAAATGTCAGATATTCATTTGACAATCTCCCTAAAGAATATGATCAGGATATAAAAGATAAAGCCGATGGCATTATCAAACGATTTCATAAAGAAGTAAATATTAATGATGTTATGACCACTTCGATCACTTCTACTTATGATGAAGGTAACTGTATTCAGTATCTTCGCTCAAAGAAAGCTAAAGGAATCTATCACCATGTAATTGACAAATATCCATTAGGTGTAGCTATTATTTCCGATTATTCTTTAAATGGAATCCCATATGTATTAATTGATACAACAGAATTGTCAAACAGACTTCAAAAGTCTACGTTAAAAAATAAAAAGAACAAACCATTATTCTTTAAAAATACATCCGAAGAAATTAAAAATAACTATCCAAAAGAAGTTATTGATGCTTATAGTGCAAGAGAAAAATATGCACGACTTGACATTAGACGCACAGGCGTTAATCGTTTTGGTAATCTTGGCAGAGCTTATGGACTCTCTCCTATTTTTAAGGCATTGAAGCCAAAGATTATGCTCGATACTTGTGATAAAGCAGATGCAATTAATGCGAAAGCCAAAGCAAAAAAGATTATCACTCAGATTATGCGTAAAGAAACTATGGGCGACACTTACGATAAAAAAGGTCTCGAGGATATGGCTTATGCTCATACCTGTTTAATGGCAGCATGGGCTAATCCTACAGTAGTTTATACCCCGCCCCCATGTGTGGAAAAAGTTATGTATGTAGAACCGTCAGTAGAGTTTACAAATGAAAGCACTGTAAAACAATATCGTTCTCGTGTTACTTCTGCATTAGGAATTTCATTTTTGAATACTGATGGTCAACAAACAGTGAGTACAGCAAATATTTCTATTAAACAGCTTATGCGTACTATCAATAAAATTGCTGAACGTCAAGAAGTAATTCTACAGCGATGGTACGAAATTGTTTTAACGGAAGAAAAGATTCCTATTGAATACTGCCCTACTCCACATATTCTCGATGCAGAATTATTAGAGTTTGAAATGAAAAAGGATCTTGCAGAGTTCTTGTATTCTAAATTAAATTGTTCATTCCGTACAGCATATGAAACATTGGATATGAATTTCAATGATGAAATGGAACGCAGAAAAGCAGAACAAGATAATGGTGTTAATGAAATCTTTGTTCCACATCCAACATCTTATAACTCTTCTGGTAATCAAGATGAACAAGAAGATGTACAGCATGAAGAAAAAGATTCTAAAGGTGGCAGACCTAAAGGAAGTACATCAAAAGGAAATTCTGTAAACGAATCGAAACAAGAATATGATAGTAACTATCAAGAATCTAAAACAACTTAAACGAGGTGATTAAAATGGATAATGAACATATTATTCTAAACAGTCGCCCCATATCTATAGCGTCTTATACCAATTATAAGGAAGCTGTCTTTTTGATCAGTGTGTTAGATGAACCTGATTCATATGGAAGAATCATTCCAGAAGAAGCAGGTGAAAAATATTTTGACACAATCATTGGATATCCAATTGTAGCCAAACTTAAAAAGAATATTTTCGGACAACCTGTAGATTTTGGTGGTCATGAGTTGACTATCCAAAAAACTAAAGATGGGAAAAAGAAAAGTCATTTTGATACTGTTCCGATTGGTAGTGTGACAGACGCATGGATTGAGGAACGTGAAGTAGATGGTTATGATGGTACGCCAAAATGTATTTTAATCAAAACTAAACTATGGACTTCACGATTCCCAGAATACTTTAAAGTATTCGATAAATTATGGGACGATGGAGAAATTAGCAGCTCATGGGAATTAACTGCAACTGATGTAGTTACTGAGGGTGCTAATAAAATTTATAAAGTTTTTGAATTTATTGGCAATTGCATTTTAGGTAGCAATAGGAATCCTGCCGTTCCAGGAGCAGGTGTAATTGAGTATGCCGAAATGGATGATTTGGAAGAACAATTATCTTCTGCTCTTCTTGCTGATATTTCAAATACTGATATAGCAAACTATGAAGATATTGAAGAAAAGGAGGACATGAATTTGGCTGACAAGACAAAGAAAGATGTCTCTGTTGAAGATACAGAAAAAGAAAAGAAAACACATGATTCTGTAGACGAAACAGAAAAAGACAAAAAGAAAAAAGATGAAGAAACTGCTGAAAAGAAAAAGAAAACTTCTTGTGCAGAAGATGCATCTGAAACAAAGGAAACTGCTGAATCAGAGGATGATACAGAAAAACCAGAAACAGCTTCTCTAACAGATTGCGACTTATATAGAAAAATTAGTAAAGCCTGTGAAGATAAAATGAGATGTTGGGGTTATATTTCCTATTGGTTTCCAGAAGAGCATGTTGTTTGGTTTCATGTAGATAATGCCCCGACACAGTTAGATTATATATTATTTACATATACAGTTGAGAATGATGAAGTAACTGTTTCTGAACCGCAAGATGTAAAACTTACTGTTTCTGTATCAGACGTTAATACTGTTCTTGCTGAAAAAGATGAGAAAATCGAAACATTGACCGCAGAGCTTGAAATTAAAGATAAAGCTGTCATCTCCGCAGGTGAGAAAATTGGCAAACTTAATGTGCAGATTTCTGAACTACAACCATATAAAGAACAGGTTGAAAAAGCAGAACAAGAAAAGATCAAAGCTGAAATTGCAGAGGAAAAAGAATCCCTAAAGAAAAATCTACTTAAAGGTGGATTATTCACTGAGGAAGAAATTGCAAAAGCTGAAATCGCAGAATTAATTGAAGCAAGAAATAAAACTGCCATCAATAGTTTAATCGCAGAAAAATATATTGCTTCTTTTGATAAAGAAGAAACTGATGTAGCAGAGGATGTTGAAACAGAAGAACCAAATCCTATGCCAGCAACAGCGAGCTTAGAAACTGATGATGTAAATGAAAGCGCAAGTTCTTTCATGACTAAATTTTTATCAAGACGATAATAGGAGGAAAATGTAATGATTCGTGATATTAGACGTAATGGCGCACAGCCAAAAGATACAATGCACAAAGCTGGTGTAGCACTTGTTACAGGTATGGGCGTTGTAATCAAAGATGCTACTACTGTTGAACTTCCAAAAGCTGAAACTGTAGCAAATATTTATGTAGCAACAAAAGAGCGTATTCCAACTGGTGTTAATGCAGCAAGAATGGATATGTCTGACTATGATGAAGATTTTGTAAATATTGCCAAAGGTGAGTTCCTTGGACTTGAAAGATATACAGATGGTGAAAAGTTTGCAACAGACCAGTACAAAGAAGCAGATTTTTCTGGTGAAGTTGCTGATGGTACACCTGTATCTGTAGGTGCAGATGGAAAATGGCAGAAACTTACAACTGGATCTTCCAAATATGTATATGAGAAACCATTCAAGGATAATGGTCATGATCTCATTATGATTCGTGTAGAAGCTGATGCAGTTGCACAGGCGTAATTAAGATAAGGAGGAATTAACATAATGGCTATTAATACTGAAATTAAGGATATTATGAACAAAAAGGGCGTACTTTTTGAAGTAGCCGAAAAAGTTGAGTATAAAAGAGATCTCAATTCCGAAGAAAAAGAAATTGCAGAAATTACAGATTCTTGGGCGAGAGAGATTGGAGAGACTGGAAAAGATCCAGAATGCACAATCGCTGAATTTATTAATAGAACTGTAAGTGAAGAGGTTTATAGTGCACCAGATGAACTTCTGGATCAAATTTTTGAAAGAGGTTCTATTGGTGAATTTGATGATTATGAAGGTCACAAAGATCCAAAGAATACATTAGTTGCACATGAAGCAGCTAAAGGCGGTACAGTAGATCGTTCTTACATTGATATTTCTGTGCTGAAACCTATTTGGAAAAATCGTCAAATTGAGACTGATTTAAGCTATGCAGATCTTAGGCGTAATGGCTTTAAATCAATTGCTACTCTTACTACTTTCATGAAGGAAGCTTGTCAAAATGCACTTTTCTTTGATGCCCTTGCATTAGCTGATGAAGCTGTAACAGGTGGTGATCAACTTATCACTGTTGCTGGTGCAACACCTACACTTGAAGCTATGGATAAACTTTCTCTATACCTTAACGATAGATCAAGTGATAGCGTAATTATTACACTTAACAAATACGCTCAAGCTATTAGACGTATGCCAAACTTTGCACAGTATATGAGCAATACAATGAAAGAAGATTTTAATAGATACGGTCTTGTTAAATCATATGATGGGATTGGAATTGCAGGTATCTCTGGTGCAAAGAAAACTGGTACAGGTTCTCTTCTACTTCCTGACAAACGTATTTATGGAATCGCTGGAAAACTGGGAAATCTTGATATGAAAGGTGAAACTCATACATATCAGGATATGAATAATCAGAGCGAAAAGATTCATATCATGCTGAAAGATTTCACATATGGATTTATGCTTACAAATATTGAAAACTTCGCAAAGGTTACTTTACAGTAAGTAGTCTTTTTTTATTACAAAAAATTTTTAAGGAGGGTGTGCAAACGCCCTCCTAATATTAGGAGGAATCGTTATTAATATTCAAGAAACAAAACATATTTCTGTTTTAAATTATAATGACAATTGCGTTTGTATTAATGTTGCCCCAGGCAAAAGCACCCTATTTGAAGCTGCTGTAGATGGTCAACCAAATATTATTCCACTGACACTTGACGAAATTCGTTATGCAAATAATGGAAGTGCGTTTAGAACAGGAACACTAGAGTTCCCAGAGGATATTGAGGATGAATTATACAATGAGCTTCGTATTGATAAATCAAAAGTATTAAAAGCTAATGAGATTAGAGAGATTTTATTAAATCCAACCAAAGAAGGATTAATTAGAATTATTTCTATTCCTGCACTTTCTGATTTTGATAGAGTGCGTAGTCAGTTCCAGAAACTTAAAACAGAGGGATATAAACTCACACTGGATATGGCAAACGTTATTGAAACACGCACAAGAGAATTATTTAATAATCATATTAAATCAAATATTTCTGTAGACGATGCAGATGTAGTAGATCCAAGTAATAAAAGAGTTGAAGAACTTGAACAGCAATTAGCTGAAATGAAAGCACTTCTATTACAGATGAATGCATCTAATCAGAATGCCAAAGTAGATGAATCAAAATCTACAACTAAAACTGAGGAAGAAAAACCAACAGCTAAACCTGTTAAGAAGTCCCCAGGTAGACCTAGAAAAAATTAATATGGGAGGTGAACTCAATTGCCTCAAGAAATTACAAAATTTGAAAAAATTCTCAACAAATTCTATCGTCGTATAGAAAAGGATGAGGACTTTTTTAGTTATTATAATATAGATGTTAGTGAAGCGATACAAATTGCTCAGACTCGTGCCACTAATTATCTATGCGAGGCACTTGATGAATTATCATGCCTCTCAAATTTGGATGTAGATTTTTCAGATTATGATGAAGATGTACAACAAATTGGTTTTAAATTATTACCAAAAGAAATCAAACTGGTTGTTGAAATTATGTTTCTTATTTATATGAAAAGGGATGAAACTCTCCTTCATGCAATGGAAATTAATTTCACACCATCTGATTTGAGTGTATTTTCACCAGGAAATGAAAGGACAAGTTACCGTAATTTTATTGCTAAATTGGAACATAATGTGTCTATCAAGATTGATGATTATAAAAATCGAGATAGAAAAACTAACGCATTGAAGCAGTTTATTAATTATGCTCAGTATAAGGAGGATTAACCTATGGATATTGAGTATTATATGAAATTGCAAAATGCTTATGGTACAAAAAATAAACGTGAGAAAAATTTAGCAAAAATAAACAAACACGCTAATAGACATTTTGAGGATACATTTGATACCCAAGATGTTTTAGTAAATAATGAACCTATGCAATTAATGATTATTAAAGACACCGATAATAATACATATAAGAAGAAAATAAAATCAAGACATAATGATATTATCAGACTTGGTGACTATGTTAAATGGAATAACCAAATTTGGATAATTACATTACTTGATACTGATGATAAAGTATGGAATCGTGGATATATGTATTTATGTCAGTTGATGATCAGGTGGCAAAATGTAGACGGTAAAATTGTTGAGCGTTGGGGATATTCAGAAGATTATACTAAATATAGTATGGGTGAAAAGGGTAATTCTACTATTACATTGGGAGATTATCAATATGGTCTGACTATACCTGTCGATGAAGAAACAAAACAACTTAATCGTACAAATAGATTTGTTATAGATTATGAAGGCGTGTATCCACCAGATACATATAGAATGACTGGTAAGAAAGGTTTCTTATCCGATGTCAGATATATTGATAAAGGTGGTGTCATGACTGTCACATTATCTTATGAGCGATTTAATGAAGTCACAGATAAATTGATTAAATTGGATAATGGAATAGAAGCATGGATTTGTGATTACAAATCCCCAACTACTCCTACTCTCCCACCATCAGAATCAGACAATCCAATTATATCCGCCACAATAACAGGAAATACTAACTTAAAAATTGGCATATCCCGTACTTATACTGTATCTTTTATGAACGGAAATTCAAAAATCGAAGGTTCATCTATTGATTTTAAATGGTACATAAAGTCTAAATTTCCAATAGAGCAAAAAGTATCTGGTGAATATAATGAAAATATTACATTAAAGGTTTCAGACGAGGATTATATTGATGATATTTTTGAACTTCAAATTATTGTCAATGAATCTATTTTATCCAAAAAAGAAATTACTATCGTTGATGTTATTTAGGAGGTGCTATGAATAATTCAAACATTTTGCATATTGTAACAGAATATAAGAACAAAATCATGCAACTTCTAATCAGCAACGAAAATTATCGAAAATTATTATCTCCTGAAAAAAGTAAATGTGAAGAACTTGATGAAGTTGATGTTATTCGTGGTGGAGAATGGATTATAAATGAAAAGAAATGGACAGAGCAAGGACATGTCTTTGATCATGACTTTGTTGACGATGCTATAAAAGAAAAGAAAGTTTTTACGTTTGTTGACGCTAATATTTCTAGCATTACAAATAATATGTTCATTGATTTTGATTTATATATATTTCCATTTGTAGATAAAGATTTGATTCGTTTATCTGAATATTCCTCTCCTACTGCAAAAGAAGTAAAAAACATGGGATATTATGCAACAAGTACATACGCAAATCGTATAGATGCTATGTGTGAATGTATTGAAAGTATTATGTCAAATACAGATAAAATTAAAGGACTTGGAGATGTGAAACCCGCATATAGAAATTTTCTGCAAACATATCGTCCAAACAATCAATATTATGGTAAATGTTTATGTTATCAAATCAAAAATTATAATGTTGGTGGTGATAATTGTGGAATTTACTAAAGATAGTATGCAGGATTATTTACTATATGATACTCCATATAAATACAATGATGTATTAACTATATATCCTATTACGATGGCAAATATATTATCTTTTAATAAATATCAGAAAGCATTTATGATTCGCAAAAATGCAATTTTTACAGAAAAGAAATTTATTAAAATGTCGTATTATAATTTTATCAAATATGCTTCAAAAGATTTTTCTGTAGCAGAAAAATATAATATGCCGATATTACCATTTTGCTTTAAAATGAGTTGTTATCTTTTAACTCTTATGTGTGGAGATGGTTCACAATTAACATATGATCCAGAAACATTAGATGTATGGATTAATGATTTTTTGATTACAGATGATGTTTTTGATGATTTACGCAGAATATTTATTATTCAAAATGATGTTGATTTTGACATTGATGAATTTATGAATATTGATGCGATAAATGCATTAGAAAAAGCACGAGAACATGAAGCAAAAAAGCACAAGAGTGATGCAAGTACCGAGGATTATATTGATTCTCTAGCCGTAGCACTTCATGTTACGAATGACTATATTGAGAATTTAACAATTAGAAAATTTTGGAGATATATTAGAAGAATACAAAAACATGAAGAATATCAAGCTTGTCATACTGGCGAAATGGGTGGATTTGTAAAATTCAAAGAACCACTTCAACATTGGATGACCAGTATGGAAGTTGTAGATAAATATGAAAATTTAAAAACAAACGAGGATGATCTTAGAAGCAAAATCGAAGGATGATGCTTCTTTTTTTATTGCTCAAATATAAGAAAGGAGTCATTAAAATGGCAAAGAATTCTAAAGACTTTTTAGTATCTGTAGCGGATGTTGCATTTTATGTTGATGGTGCACTTGCATTTACAGGTACAACCGCACTCAATACATCCATTTCCGTATCAATGGAAGACCAAGAAGTAACTTGTGGTAAAGGTGCTAAGACATTATTCAAATATAAATATGGTAGAAAGCTTTCTCCAACAATTGAAATGGCAGATTGGAATCTTTCATATATCGCAGCAAATACAGGTTCTCAAATTGCTACTGCTCTTAGAGATGTTTGTGCTATCGCTGAATGTGTAACACTTACAAAGGGTGTTGGTACACTTGCTCATGAGCCAGTTGCAGGTGGAAAAGTTTATGTAGAAAAAGAAGATGGAACAATCGTAGAAGCTAGTGTAAAAGGAAGTACTATTACTGTTGGCTCTGCTGACGCTACAGTTAAAGCTACATATAAATTTAAGAAGAGCGCAAAATTCATTACAATTGATGCGGATTCCGCACCTCTTATCGGTACTCTTATTCTATCCGCAGATAGATATAATAACAAGAAAGGTAAAGTAGGACAGGTTCAGATTGAAATTCCTTCTTTCCAACCAAACGGTACATTCGATATTTCTCTTGAGGCAGAAGGTGTATCTTCTTTCTCCATCGAAGGTGACGCTCTCGCTGTTGACGGAGATAGCTGTGCAGATGGTACTGTATACGCTTACGTAACAGAAGTAAATGATGGTGATGCTGATGTAGCTATTACTGATATTGCTGTAACTCCTGCGGAAGTTGCAATTAAAGGTAAAGGTACTGCTGATCTTTCTGTCATCGGACTTCGAGGTGGACTCTATTCTAATGTATCTATTGATGCATCTGAATGTGAATTTGCTTCCGAGACTATCGCAACAGCAACCGTTAAAGACGGAACAATTACAGGCGTAGCTGCTGGTACAACATATGTAACAGTAACACATAAAGCATCTGGTTGTAAAGATATCGTTAAGGTAGTTGTATCTTAATTGATTTAAAAAATTAGGGGGAGGAAATTTCTTCCCCCTTCTATTAAAGGTAAGTAAAAATGTGTAAAAATTGTTCAGAAAAACTTGTAGAAAGAACTGGGCGAATCATGCTTTTTTGTAAATTAAAAGGTGATATTACAGATGAAGATTTGTCTAAACTTTGTACATGTCAAAGATATTGTAATGAAAAAGATAGATATATCCCATATAAACAAAGGGAGAACTGTAAAAATTTTGAGAATATATGTTAGTGTTAAATATTATAGGGTTAGTAGAGATAAAAACACTAATATGTCTTTTATTTGTACTAACCCTATTTTTTACGCTAAAAAGAAAGGTGCGGATACTTAATTGAAGATAGATCGTGAATATAGCACGAATTGGTCAGAAGAATGTAAATATCTCCTGAAACATGGAATCAGATATGTTTTTGTTAAAAATATTGATGGTGTGACTACATGGAAATATAAAAAGAATGAAGAATTATTTCTAACACTTGCGGAATTTTATGCAAATGTATACACGAGGTAAATATGGCAAGAAGTGTAGGCAAACAATTTGAAGATAATATAAAGGCATCTTGTCCAAAAAGGCTTTTGGTTTATAGACCACCAGACGCAGCTCAATCATTTAATATGACTTCAAAATTACGATTCAGTCAGCACTCTCCCGCTGATTTTTTCTTTTTTAATGGAGAAAACGGTTTTTTTTATGTGATTGAATGTAAAACGTTTCAAGGATCGTGTAGTTTTGAACGAGATAAAAATGACAAAGGAATAATTCATTATTATCAAGTAGAATCTCTGAAAAAATTCTCTTCCTATGAAAGAGTGATTTCAGGGTTCTTTTTAGATTTTAGAAAAACTGACAATACGTATTTTTTATCAATACAGGATTTTATTAAAATGGATAATAATTTAAATAAGAAGAGTTTTAATGAACAAGATATGTTTAACTACTGTTCTCCTATTGTAATTGAAAAAAAGAAATTAAAAGTAAACTATAGATATAATATAGAAAAATTTCTATTGGATAGTTTAAATTAGTTGAAAAGTGAGGAATTAATTTATGATCAAAAATAATTTACGTATCAAAGAAAATATTACACTTATGGATCAAGTAAATGCTATTGAATTTATTTCTGAATATTATTTTCAGAATGGTAGATATACACCATATTATGCAAAAACGGCTGAAACTATCGCTATTGCTACATATTTCATCACAGGATATACACTTGAAAAAGATGAAAATGGAAATACCGAAAATCTTCTAAAATTGTGCTATGAAGATGAAGATATGCAAAATGCAATTGAAACTTTTAGAGAAGATAGATTTGTTTATAAGAATATCAGAGAATTTATAAAGGAACAAGTTGCTGATAAAGTAGATTTTATGAAAAATAAAATCATTCATGCGAATCCAGATTTAGATATTATTGTAGAAGCTGCAAATGTAATTATTGAATCTTTAGCTAATTTTGCAAATATGAATGTTGAGTTAATGAACCCAGAAAATATGCAAACAGTGATTCAAGTTGCACAAAAACTAAAAGATTCTAACATTCCAATCACAAAGGAGTTTATTACACAGGTTATTCGTGATGCAGCCGCATTTGATTTTGATAATGCTACAAAAGAAATTCTTGATGGTAAAAATGAGCAAATTAAAAATTTATCAGACGAAAACAAAGAATTAAGAAAATATAAAATGTTATGGGATTCCCGTAATACAAATAAATAAGGAGAAATATTATGGGTGGATCATTTGATTCATGGGGTGCGTTAGAAGCTGCTTTGCAAGCAGAATTGGAAAGTGCAATGAATGAAACAGAATCTTTGTGTTATTTGGATGCCGTAAAAAACACAAGTGATTATCGACAAGTTCAACCGAAAGTATATGAAGTAACTGGACAGCTTGAAAACTCTGGAAGATCCACGGGTGTTGTAGGTGGAGGAAATAGTTACTCATTTGATATTTATGATGATATGATGTTTGATTACGACACAGGTACATGGTCTACTCCCAAAGTATTCACTGTTGCAGAAGCAGGTGGATTGATTAACCCAGGAGGATTTTGGGCTAAGACCGAAGCAGATATACAAAAAAATATAGATGCTGTTTTTAGTGCACATTTTGGATAATAAAATATAATTTTTGGAGAGATTATATTCTCTCCTTTTTTGTTACAAAAATATGAATAAAGGAGGGAATAAACTTGAGTGATTTTAGAGCGCATATAGTTGGTGACTTGGACTTATCAGAAGCTAGAAGTCAAATGGAAAGCTTCTTGAATGAATACAAAGATAAAAAACTTAAAATAACACCTGAGATAAATACTTCTCAAGCTCAAAAAGCAGGTGAACAAGCAGCTCAAGCCGTTTCTAAGGGCATGGAAAAAAGCGCACAAAGTACAGGTGCTCAATTTGCACAGGCTGTTTCTAAAGGTGCTTCAAAGAGCAAAAAAGGAAAAGATCTCTTTGGATTCTCAGAAGAACAACAAAAAGTACGTAAAAAAATAGAAAAAGATGCAGAGTCATTACAGGGAGCATATCCTGGATTAAATAAAAAAGACGCTAAAAAAGATGCTCGTGGATATTATACAGCACGAGAATCTGAACGTAAAAAAGCTGAACAGGCGGCTCAAAAAGCTTCTGAACAAAAAATGAAGGATTCTATCTCTGCTATTAATGAAGAATCTAAAGAAAGAGAAAGAGCGGAAAAACAGAATTATCAGGCACGTAAAAAGTATGCTGATGCGATAATGAAAGAATCTCTTGCAAATATCGAAAAACAAAATAAGAATAAAGCAGATATCATTAAAGCACAAGCATCTGGAAAAGATTCTACAGTTGATGTATTAAAAGAGCAAAGAAAGCAACTAAGAGCCGAAGGAAGAAAGTTACAAAAAGAAATGCGTAGTTATGATGATATATATTCTCCTTCAGAACGTTCTCAGATTCTTCGCAAAAAGAGGATGGAAAGTTCATATGATGTTGATATGGCTCGTGCGGCTGTATCAGATAAAGTAGCTGCTTCTTTGAAAGTAAGTTCTTCTGGAAGTGCATCATCTTCTAATTCTACAAAGTCTGGAAATAACAAAATCAGATATAATGTTGAAACAGGTAACTATGCTGCAAGATCTTCAAAAATGGAAAAACAACTTTCTGTGTATAGTGGTCAAGATACCGAAAATGTAGCAAAAGCTACTACTGCTCTTAAAACATATAATGAAGAATTAGGAAATTTACAGAATCATTTTAACGGAAGTAAACGCATGAATGGTTCAGAACTTGCTGCAAGCTTTGAAAGAATGACTAAGGCAGGGGACACATTTAAAAACACTCTTTCACAGATTAATGATACTCAATCGAAAAATTTAGCAACGGGTGTTGCTGAACGAGGTGCGAATAAAATTGCAGCTTATTACGAAGCAAATAGCAAGGCTGTAAAAAAATATGGCGCATCTTTAAAAGAACTTGAAAATCAATATCGAAATGCTAAAACTGTTGAAGATAAAAACGGTATAGAAAATGAATTTTCTACTCTCAAATCAAGAATTTCAGCCGAAGGATTAACTGGAAAATCTGGATTAGATGAAGCGAAAAGAGCTTTTAAGCAGATTGGACAATTTGCAATGACATATGGATTAATCCAAAATACTGTTATGCAAATTCCATCTCAAATGATTAGTGCTGTTAAAGACTATGATTCTGCTATGACCAATATGCAGATGGCAACAGGTATCTCAAATAATCAAGCACAAGAACTTATGAATACTTATTCAGATATGGGTAAACAATTAAAAGTTACTGGTGTAGATGTTGCTACTTCCGCTACGGAATGGATGAAGCAAGGTAAAACAATTGAAGAATCAAATAAACTTGCACAAGATTCTATTGTTTTATCCAAGATTGGTGATTTGTCTTCCGATGATGCTACAAGAACCATTACCGCTGCTATGAAATCATATGATTTGAACGAGTCTCAAGTTATGGATTTCGTTGATCAGATTTCTGCAATTGATATGGCTTCTGGTACTGATGTTGGTGGATTAGCAAATGCTTTTAACGAGGTTGCAGCCAATGCAAATCAGGCAGGTATTAGTACAAAACAACTTTTATCTTATGCTGCTGTAATTGGTGAAACTACACAGGAAGGAATGTCTTCTGTTGGTACATCTCTTAATGCAATTTTCTCTCGTATGGGTAATATCAAACTTTCACGTTTAAAAGATTATCAAAATGGTGGAGAAGATTTATCTAATGTAGAAACTGTATTAAAAGGTGTTGGAATCTCTCTTAGAGATACGGATGGAGAATTTAAAAATTTTGGTGATGTATTAGATGATACTGCGGCTAGATGGTCTGATTTTGGCACAGTTCAGCAAAGGGCGGTTGCACAGGCATTTGCAGGCACAAACCATATGAATGATTTCATGGTGTTGATGCAACAATATTCAAAAGCTCAAGAATATATGCAGACAGCGAGTGATGCATCTGGCACATCAATGGAAAAATATGGTGCTTATACAGATTCTTTTGAAGGTAAACTTGAAGGACTTAAAAGTACATTTGAATCCTTATCAAATACAGTAGTAAATTCTGATTTCTTAAAGGGTACTATAGATACAGGAACTCAAGCCCTTGAGATATTTGATAAAGTAACTAATTCTTTAGGTGTAATAAACACCGCAGCAATCGGATTAGGTATATTCCAAGGCAAAAACAACAGCGGTGAGAGTACATGGGATTCGCCCCATGCGTTCTTCAAAACGACTTATGCCGCTTGAGAGTTTAGCAGTAATGTGTACGAGTTTATTTATAAACAAGGACTCTCTGGTAACTTTTTTAAATGGAGTGGGTGGTAATGCCCCACTCTCCTGTTATGAATGACAGGACGGGAAGCTTTCACAGTTCAAAAGGCTGTGTCACATGAGTTTGATACTAAACTTATATTTAATAGGTATAAGTGGCAAATCTGAAAGGATGAGGTATAGTAACAATTCAAACTACGAAGTGATCCGCAGGCAAGGCTTCATTGCTATACAATGGATGCCAACCTCAACGAGTATCATGAAAGGGTGGTTTTATCAAATGATAAAATCATTAAGGTGTACTCTAGCGATAGGGAAGATGGATGCCCGAAAAACAGCGTCAATATTTTATATTGGCGTAAATTCACGGATAGTTTCTATATACTACCGTTCCATCAGCGTTTGGGAAATATTATGTGTATGATAGTATAACATATACATAATAATGTAAATATAGAAATCAATATACTTTTGTTATATTCAGAATATACGTTCTGAATTGTAGATTGTTGTACTCTGTCGTATAATGGTATAAATGGTAGAAAATGCCAAATATTGTTATGGGATGGTTGTTTATGGCAAATTATTTTTTATTTTTGGATGAATTAAAACCAAATGAAACATATAAACATTTTTGTCTAGGTGGAATTTTTGTAGAAGAGACTCATTATAGAAGTGAAATTTGTAATTATGTAAAAAATTTAAAATATAATATTTTTAATACTCATAATGTTGTTTTACATGAGAATGAGTTAAAATCTTATAAAGGGAAATTTAAAGTTTTGAAAGACAGAAATGCTGAAGAAAGATTTTGGAATGGAATGCACGATCTTTTTAATAATTATGATTTTAAAACATTGTGTGTATGCGTAGATTATAATAAATTTATTAATTCGTATCCAACTAAAGGATCAATTCAGAATAGTGAATATTATGTTGCTTTACAAATTATATTAGAAAACTTTGTTCATTTTTTAAATTCTGTCGATGGTAAAGGGTGCGTATATCTTGAATCAAGAGGTTTGGATGCGGATTATGAATTACAGCAACAGTACGAATTAGTAAAACAACAAGGAACTTTATTTATACCCGGTAAAGTTTTTCAGGATCGCTTAAAAGCTATTAGTTTTCCTTTAAAAATTGATAATAGTATAGGATTACAAATTGCTGATTTTATACCAAATCCAATTGCAAGGAATTTATCTGGAATAGAACAAAAGAAATTTACATTATATGATGAGATAATTAAAAAGTCTTATGATGGTAACAATGATATGCAAAGACGATTTGGAATAAAAAAAGTTTTATAAAATTGTTGACATTTTTAAAAATGTATAATATAATGTATTAAGCGGTGTAAAGAATGACAAAATGGTATAATGATACCTGTGGCTAACCGAGCATCGTATGTTGTGGAATGACAAAATGGTATAATGATACCTGTGGCTCTTCATGGCACAATATGATAGATTATACTCATTAATGAGACTGTTATGCCTCTGGGAGAATGTCTATCATCCCTTGATTATTGTACACCTGTTAGAAATAACAGGTGTTTTTATATTATAAAAAGAATATAATAAAAGATCCTAATCATAAACTAAAGTTCTTTTATTATATTCTTCTACTTTTATGGTTCCCATTTATATCCACAATTACCACATCTATTTACAGTTTTATTACTTCCAAGAAATCCTGTAAGAAATGAATAACCACGTTGTCCAGTACTTACATTAGTTGAATTACATTTCGGGATATTATTTAGGATTTTTGTGTCGTGTATATTTGAGAATAATTTTATCAACATCTATTTTCTTAATGAATTTTTCATTATCAAAATTTTGTACAAATTCCTTATCTTCTTTCCATTTTGATATGGCATTGTCCCAACTTTTTGCAGAATCTTTTCTTAATTCTCCATTATGAATATTTGAATCAATATAACAAATAATTTCGGCTTTTGTCATACCATTATATATCTGTACTCCTAGAATGGTTTGTCTTTGTTCTTTAGTGAGATTATCAGAAACATTAACATTATATCCATATTGCGTGAGCTTTGATCCAGTTTTATCATAGTTTGAAGAATCATATGTAGTGTGTTTATTGGATTGATTTTCTTCTTTTGTTTTGTCTATAACTTTGCAAAGAGGAATACCTTTTAATTCATTGTATTCTAATATTGTAGCAATATATTGATCACAATTTCTGCAATATGATATATTAATAGTTTCAGGTGATATAAGTCCATTTGGTAAAACAGTCATAATGATAGCTTCAACATCTTCTAATTTATGATCTTTAGATGAGCATTGCTTTAATGAATTTAATACAATAATTTCATGGGTGGATAATCTGTTATAATAAGAAGTATCAAGCCTAATATTGCTATTATCAAAATTGTCTTTATTTGAATCAAGAATAAAATCTTTGTTACATCTTTTACATGTAAATCCATTGGATCTTACGTTAGCTATGTGATTATGATATTTTTTTATTATGGATATCTTTTTTGTGATTAAAGTACGATTACATATTGGACAAATTTGATTAGCCAACACATATACTGTTTGTGTGTTAGAAGCGTTTTCAACAATATTTGAATTAAAATTTTCTTCAACTATTTGACGTTCTTCGTCATTTAATGGTGAAAACGTTTCAATTTGACGCAATGTATTGGCGTATGTTCTTAAATCTTGAGATTGTTTAAGACATTTATTTTCAAATTCTTTATTAACATCCTTATTATTTGCTTCACTTAAAAGTTTTTGAAGAATTATCCCACTTGCTGTTTTTAATGCATCTTCTATTCTTATAATAGATTTATTAATAGAATCAATTTCTTCTGTTATAAGTTTTTGATTGTCTAAAAGTATTTCAATTATGTTTTCTGGTATCATACGAATGTTCCTCTTTAATATTTTACTTGCTTGGTTTTCATTTGTAGCCACATTTTCATAAGATTTGTAATACTCTGATTAATATTCCAATCATAGTTACTACACATAATCCAATGTATATAGTTCCTTTTCTTTTGTTATATGTCATCTTACTAGCAAAATATTTATCATAAAATTCTTTTATTGCAATTATAAGTTCAATCATAACAACAAAAGTAGTAAATTGAAGAGAATGTTGATCAATAATATTTCCTTCTGGATTAGTTAAAAAATCATTTCCTGTAATGAGTACAATACTTAACATTATTGAGTATAATGTACCAACAAGAAAAACTATTATAAGAGAAATTGCTTCTTTTTTAGATTCTGCCATTTCCTTTATAACTTGAGGTATAATAATTATTAGAAATAAAACAAATGCTCCCATAATTCATCTCCTATTCTTTGCTATATTATCACATATTATATTAAATGTATATAGATAGCCCAAGTCTATAAATCATAATTTCGTAGATATTCAACTCAATTGGTAATTATAAATCAAAGAAAAAGACTTATAATGAGTTAGATGGTATTCTTGGTCAAATGAATGAGAAATCTTCAAATCGTGAAAAAATTGACAAGAATTTCCTTGAAAATAGTGGAGCGTCCGCAAGTACCATTGATGCTTATGGTAAAAGTCTAAAAGGTTTTAGAAAAGAATTAAATAAGACAACAAAGGATGGAAAAGAAGCTTCTGCTACAATGAAGGATTATAATGAATATCTTTCTAAAAATGGGGAAGAAACTATTCGATCCACTAGCGTGACAAAAGATTTAGGTGCAGGTTTAAAGAATATCGGTAAAACCGCTCTTTCAATTGGTGGGAATATTCTTATTGATACAGCGATTTCTTATGGTCTTACTAAAGCCGGAGAAGCATGGAATAACTATTCCAACAAACAGGAAAATGCTATTGAGAAAGGTAACGAAGCACTTAGCAAGTATAAGCAAACAAATAGCACCATGCAAGAAGCAACTTCCTGGATTAAAGACAATGCGGAAAGATATACTGAACTTGCTAAAGGTGCTACTTCTTTAGGTGAACAAGGTTCTCTTACAGATTCTGAATTTAAAGAATATAATGAGCTTTCTGCTCAGATGGCAACTTATCTTCCATCTCAAATCAAAGGTTATAACTCGCTTGGTACAGCTATTCTTTCTGTAGGTGATAGTACAAAACAAGTAAATAATGCTTTACAATCTGAGAAATTAACTCAGTATGCGAAATCTGCAAACGAAGCAAGCGATGTTATTGATAAATTCAAAGCAGAAATGTATCAAAATGCAGGTCTTACAAAAGAAATCGGTCTTACTAATCAACAAAAAGCCATTGAAAATTTCCTTGCTGATTATGATGATAAAGATTATGGTGGTCATGGTAATAAAATTAAAGAAGCTTTTCTGCATCGTGGGGACGGAATGACCACTGGTATGTATGCTTATTTAAATAATGCAAATCTCATAGAAACTTTTAAAAAAGCTGGAATTAAAGGTTCTTCGTGGTTTGGTCAACAGTATACACAAAATGATTTCTTAAATAAGGATAATATTAATACTCTCCGAAATTATCAACAGCAGTTATCTACAGAAGCGCAAACATCTGTTGATGCTATCAAAGAAATTATGCCAGCGTTTTTACAGTCGAATAAAGATTATTTAAAATTGACTGATAATTTGCCTGAAATGGATTCTATGATATCAAGCATCTACTCTAACTTTGATAAAAATGGCGTAGAGTCTATTCTTGGTGGCAATCTAAATGATCTTTCATCGGAAGAAGCTGAAAAAGGCATTAGAGATTGGACAAGTAATTTAGTAAAAGATTTACAGAAAAAAGACACTCAAGATGCTCTTACGTCTTTATTTGCATTAGATGATAAGAAAACTAAAATGTCATTTAATGAATACGAAAAGCAAGCAGATGACGCTGTTAAAAAAGTACGTAAGCAAACAGACGCATTCACCGATGAACAATTAAGAAACAGTTCTGGAATCCATGATACATTAGATCAACTACAAACAGATGTTGATAATATCACAAGCAAGTTCAGTGGAGATAAAGGATTTTCTGCGGATAAATTAAAATCTGACTATACATCTTCTCAATTAGATGCACTCTCTTCCATCGCTACAGATAAGACGTTCACAGGAAATTGGAAAGCTGCTCTTAATCAGATGAACTCTGTAGAACGTGCAGCACAATTATCTGCTGATAAGATGCAGAAAATTGTAACTACTGCTACTTCTAATCTTTCTACAATGCAGACAGCAATTTCTGAATCTATGTCTAATACTGGTGTTACGGCAGATACATTAAAATCATTAGCTAGTGCCGTATCAGATAATGTCGAAGGTTATGATTTCACAAAGAAGAATCTTTTTGCTGAATCCGCAAAAGGTATTAAAGTAAATAAAGATGCTCTTTCTCAATTATTGGAAGTTCAACATAAAGCAAAATCAACAGATTTCTCAGATGCCATTGATAAGCAGACAAAGGCTATTCAAGATCAAAACAAAGCTGTTGAGAAAGCTAAAAATACAGAATCATATGATACTGAAAAAGCAAAACTTCAAGACATGTTTGATGACCTTGCGAAGATTCGTCAAGCACGCTCACAATATAATGCTCTATATCAGCAACAACAAGAAGCTCTTACAGATTATGCCGATTGGGTAAATGCACAGAGAACAGAAAACGCTGGTGATAAGTACACGAATATGGTTACAGGTTTGAAAAACGCCCAAGAACTATATAATAAGGGACTTGTCGGAGAAGATGATTTTAAAAGTTTTGCAAAAATGATTTCTCCAACGGGTGCGACAGACGTTGCAAACTTTGAAGAAAATTATAATAAAGCAAAAAGATATCTCACTGACAATGATAAAGGTGTTAAGAATTTTCTTAATGACTTAAAATCTAAGGGATTAGCTACATATAGTGATTCTGATGGTTGGAACATTGGGGATATTGACCTTAAACGTGATTCTCGTGCTATGGGAATCGGAAAAGATTTCATGTCAAATATGTTTGGTCGTCTTGAAGATTATGGATTTCACAATAATGTATTCTCAACGACTGAGGAAGGTGTACAAAAACTTTCCGAAGCATATAAGAATCTTTTTGATTCTCAATCCAGAGTTAAAGATCTCGAAAAAAATGATAGCGGAAATGCTACTGCTATTCAAGGGGCAAAAGACGATGTAGAAGCGTATAAAGCAGATATTGAGCAAATTAAAAATGGATTCTCAAATGTAACTGAGGATACCGCAGACCAATATTCTGCTGAGATTGACGCAGCACATGATCAAGCTGAGTTTCTTGAAAAACAAAGAGAAGAAGTCCTTTTAGATAAAGATGGAAAATATGGAGATAAGGCAAAACAAATTGCTTCTATGATGGAAGCAGATATTGATGAGCTTAAATCAAAATATGAAGATTCTCTTGATGACATAGATGTAAAAACCGAAAAGCAGATTAAAAAAGAAGCGAAAGATAAAGAGAACGCAAATAAAGATGCTACTTCTGACAATTCTTCTACTCCTGATTTCGGAAACGATGAACAATCAAAAAAGACATATGATGATGTCTTTAAACAGATTAAGGATGCAAAAGATAATAATGATAAAGATGTTCAACAAGCTATTGATACTTTATCTAATTTTACAGCAGATCAAGTAAATGGTGTCGATTTATTTGATGGTAAATATGACAGTGATGAATTAAAACCTGCGGAACAGGCTCTTGACTCTTTGAAAGAGAAATTTCAACTGACAGATGAACAGGCTCAAATGCTAGGAAAAGTATTTGAATCTATGGGAGTTCTGAAACCTGAAACAGATACATCCGATGTTGACAAAGTAAAAGACGATGCTAAAGAAGCTGTCGATGATCTCAATGAGATTACAGGTAAACAATATAAGATTGATTTTGATACAACAGATCCAGATAAGATTCAGCAACAATTAAATGAGATTTCATCAGAAGTAGATAAACATGTTACTACTGATAGTGAAGGAAATCCTCATTATGATGAATCACAAGAGGGAGCTGTTGAAGCAGAAAAGGCTTATAAGGCGGAAGTACAACATCAGCAACAGAATGAGTATGAAACCTCTGCTATGGGTCAATATGAGTCTGACAATAATCTTGTTCAAGCAATGCAAAACTTTATGCAAGCTAAAAATGAGATGGATACTCAGACGCAGTATGCTCAGAAGGGAATGGATAATACTCTTCAAACGGCTACAGATAATGCAACTAAAGCTTATGAAAGTCTAAAACAAGCAGCGCAAGAATCAGGAAATTCATCCATTGATTTATCGGATATTCAAACTGCCGAAGATAGTATTTTGGCTTTGAATAATAAAGACATTAAAGAAAAGGTAGATGTCGATACATCTCAAGCCGAATCCGATATTCAAAATTTACAGAATCTTGAGGGAAGTTCTATCACTATCAATGCGGATGTTTCTACAAATGGTGGTGTTGAAGAACTAGAAAACTCTCTCGCTTCCATTCCACAAGGAGTTTCTACAACTGTAACATGTGACGTAGAGGGTGAATCTGATGTAGATAATCTGGAATCTTCTATGGAGTCTATCCCAGATAATACTCCTGTTACGATTGATTGCCATGTTGAAAATCAAGATCAATTGGATCAGATTAATCAAAAAGCCGATCAATTAAATGCCAGTGGAAAACAGATAAAGATTAATGCTACTGTTGGTGAAGTAAAGACTGATGGTGCTGCATCAAGCACTCCTATTGATGTAAAAGGTAATGTCACAAGCGTAACTGGTACACCATCTGGTACGGTAGATGTAAAAGGTAAAGTTACATCCGTCACCGGAAAACCTTCTGGAACTGTCGAAGTTAAAGGTAAACTCGCAGGTAATATTTCTGGTGCTTCTACCAAAAAAGCTTCTGTAACATTTAGCGCAAAACATGGAGATGTTGATACTTACAAACCAAAAAACAAAAATGCAAAGGTTATTTTTGGTAAAGATTCAAGAATTCCTGATGGTTATAAACCTGATGATAAAAGTGCAAAAGTAAATTACACATTAGGTTCAACCCCTTCCTATAATCCACCAAATATCGAAAGAACTGTAACTTATACAATAAGAACAGTTGGTTCAGCTCCTTCTGGTGGAAGCACCACTCATTCTTCATCTGGTGGAAAAATGGGCGGTTCTAGTGGAACTTTTGCATCAGGCACAATGACTTCATTAGGTCACGCACGTGCATTTGCAAGTGGTTCATTAACAGACTTCTCTCCTGCTTTTGCAAAAGGAAATGTTTCTATTCCTCATGATCAAACAGCTTTAGTAAATGAAGAACGTATTAATGGACATTCTGAGTCTATAGTTCATAACGGTATATGGAGTTTGATTCCGGGCGGTGCTCATTTAGCTCATTTAAAAAAAGGAGACATGATATTCTCTGCTTCTCAAACAGAAGCTCTTCTAAAGAATGGAAGTATTTCTGGACATGCTAGAGCATATGCTTCTGGAACTGTAGATGATGTTGGAGATATTGATTTATCTCATGCATTTGCAGGTGGTATGCATGGAAACTTTGCAGGTGGCGCTGCTGGTAGAAAATTAGGTTCTTCCAACAAAAAAACTAATACCACCCCAACATCTTCTGGCGGTGGTGGAAACTCTGGTGGAGGTAACGGTGGTGGTGGAGGTGGAAATAATTCTTCAACCACTTCCAAACAAAAGCACGCAGAGCAAGTATTTGACTGGGTGGCAAGAACCCTAACAAAATTCAAAGATACTGTAGAAAACATATCTAATCGTATCAATGATTATGTATCTTCTGCATTTAAGAAAACAATGCTTAATCGTCAAGAGAAAGCTATTGTAGAAGAAATTAATGCGAATAAACATGGCGCACAATCTTATACCAATAAAGCTAATTCTATCGCATCTGGATATACATATTATTACACACCAGAAGGTTCTGACACTGAACAAAAAATGAATATTGTTATTCCAGATTCTTACAAGAAAGCGGTTCAAGGTGGCTACTGGAATATTGAAGATATGGATACTACTACAGACTTTGGAAAAGGTCTTGCAGAAGCGATTCAGAAATATCAGGATTATTATGATAAGGCAAAAAACTGTACACAAGAAGCTCAGAATTTGTATAATGAGCAATTAAAAGTATTTGAACAGTGGGCGAATATGCCAACTGAGGATGCAGGTAAAAAGATTGATACATTAACAAATAAAGTCAATGGGCTTAAAAGTGCTATCTCTTCTTTATCTACAGGTAAATCTGGACTTGCTTCTATTGCTAGACAAATCAAAGTAGATAATCCTAATATAACAAAAGCAGAACAAGAATTAAACAGTGCAAAGAAAACACAAAGCAACGCACAAAAAAAGCTTACATCTGCGAGAAAAGCACGTGGTAATGCTGTTAAAGTAGCTACACAATCAACCATAAAAGTTGATTCGGCTTCTTCTAATTTAAAATCGGTATTAAACAAATCAAATGCTTCTTCTGCCAGAAAAAAGAAAATCCGAAAAGCTATAAATTCAGGACAAACAATTAACACAAAAGGATTAAAAGGTACAACTCTTAAAGCAGCAAAGCAATATAATTCAGCAGTTAAGAAGAATGCTAAAGACATGGATAGAGTTAGTAGAACTGAGTATCAGGTAACGAGCGCACAAAGACATTTATCAATTGCAAATAAAAATGTAAAAACTCAGCAGACAAATCTTACTAACGCTAAGAAAAATCTTACTGCAACACAAAGAGCGATTCTCAGTAAACAGAAATCGAAGAAAACTTTTGTTGCACAAAACGCATTATTGGATTATCAGACATCAGCATCAAAACAAGAGAATGCATATCGTCAATCTGCTTTGAAAGCAGCCAAAAAGAATATGCAGACTTATAAAAATAATATTGCTAATCGTGATAAATCTAAAAAAGCATTATTGGCTACAAAAGGGAAAATCACGACCGCACAGAGAAACGCTATAAAGAAGAATCAAAAGGTTGATACTTCTAATATAAAAAATCCTAAGTTAAAGAAACAACTGGAAGCATATAACAAATATGTAACTGGTTCAAATCCAGATAAAGGACGTATTCTCTCAAATGCTTTAAGTACGGCTCAGAGTAATGCTGACCAGGCTCAAGCTGAATACGCTGCTATGCGTGTTACAAATGAGCAAGAGAAATTCAAGAATGTCCAGAACTATTATAGCGGATGGAATGATAGATATTCCAATTATACAGAACAGCATCAGAAGAAATATGAAAAATCAGAAGCACATGGAAATTATACAAATAGTAAGAAATATGATACACAAATCAATGACTTGCAAAAGCAAAGAAAGTATAAACAAAATGAAGTAACTGATTTACAGAAACAACTGAATGCATCTGTAAAAAGTGGAATTATTAAAAAGGGTTCAGAAGAATGGTTGGAAATGACCAATCAAATTCTTGAAGCCCAAAATGCGGTAAGTGATTTTGATACACAGATTGAGCAAGCAAAACAGGATAAAATTACAACTGTTTATGAAGAAATGTTTGATCGTGCAATCGAAAAAGCAAATCGTCTAAAAGATAAGATTAGTTCTATTAATGATCTTATCACAGAAGATATGATGATTGACAAGGACACTGGAAATCTGACAGAGATGGGTGCGTTATCTATTACGATGAACTCTCAACAGTTAGATACAGAACTGAATAATCTTCAAACATATGTGAAGAAGCGTCAGCAAATCATGGATGATTTTGCAAATGGTTCTAGCAAATCAAAATATGGTGAAAAGACATATGATGAATTAATGTCTGAGAATGATTCAGCTATGCAGGAATCTTTGAAGAATGCAAATAATTATAGGCAGTCTATTATCAGTATTGTTATCAATCAGGCTAAAGCTGTACAGGATGCAATGTTCAAAGAAATTGATGCCCGTAAAAAGGCACTCAAGAAAAAGAAAGAGTATTACGATTATGATAAGACTATCAAGAAGAAAACAGATGAGATTGAACTTATCAAGCAACAGATTCGTGGTCTTGAAGGACTGACAGATGCAGAATCTAAGGCACAGAAAGCACGACTTGAAGCATCACTCAAGGATAAACAGGATGATTTAGATGATACTGTACGTGACCATGTATATGACATTACAGTGAATGGTCTGGATGATCTTGAAACTCAGTTGAGTGAAGATTTTGAGAAGTGGTCTAATCAGCTAAGTTCAGACCTTGCAAAAATGTCAGATGCTATCAGTAATGCTATTAATGGTGCTGGTGAAAACTACAGTGACATGATGGCAGGTATTGATTATATCTTGAATAATATTGGCGATATAACTTCTGGTCAATATTTTACTAATCAAGATAAATCTAATATGAAAAACTCTAATTCCCTTGATACTGGATATAATTCTGGACATCTAAAGGGATACGCAAAGGGAACGAAGCATGTAGGTTCAAATCGTATTGCAATGACAAATGAAAATGGTCGTGAAATCATCGTCACAAAAGATGGTTGGATTACCCCATTAGAAGCTTCTGATATGGTAATTCCAAATGATATTACAGAAACTTTAATTGATATGGCAGAACGTCAGCAGAATTACGCAATGAATGGCAACTTTAAAATGCCAGAACTTAAAGTTAAAGATGCTTCTGGAAATAGTGTAAACAATGTATACAATACATTTACTGTACAAGGTGATCTAACACGTGATACTCTTCCAGAATTGAATAAGATTCTTGATCTTGCAAGTAGTAAAACACAAAATGATATCCGTAAGAATAAGCGGAGATTTGGATGATTGTTATTGTAACACGTAAATAAATTAGGTGGCTACTCTTTCATCGGAGTAGTCACTTTTCTTATATTAAAAATTGGAAAGGAGGAATAAATATGCCAGGATTTATTTATAATGGAAAATCAACCAAAAATGCGATAAACAGTTCAGAATTAATACTGGCAAGTTTTGACTCAGTAGATTCTGTAACTGGTATGACACGTGATAATGTTTCAGGTGAATCTACTATTGCACATCCCATAACAAATGAATATGGGACTACATACAATAATCTTGAAATTGAATATGGATTGATTAAAAAGAACAAAAAGCCATTTACAGAAGCGGAACAACAAATTATTGAAGCGTGGCTCACATCACCAAAAATATCACAAGATATTCAAATTTATGATTGTGAAAATAATATAACAGATATTTATTGTGGAAAATTCACAGAAACAGAATGGAAACCTATGAGTGGTGGATTTGCAGGATTAACATTTAAATTTACATGCAATTCAGCATATGGAAAAAAGAAATTTAGTCAAACCTATTCTATTAATGGCAGCAAAATAAATATAACAATAAATAATCTCACAGATGAATTAGAAGAATATGTTTATCCTGTTCTGGACATTTACCAAACCTCAACTACCAATGCTAATATTACTATAAAAAATAAAACCGACAATAACAATTCTATGAGTTTTTTAACACGTAGAAATAATCATATGATAATAGATTGTAAAAATTGTATTCCATATGATCAAACTACATCTGGAATAATTACATACAAAGATTTAGGATGGCAAGATGTAGGAAATATTTATTGGCTCAGACTTCTTCCAGGAGAAAATCAAATTGAGATTGATTGCTCTGCGACCGTCAGTGTAAAGGTAGAATTTGACTATACATGTAAAAGGGTAGGTGGATGGATATGATACCTACTTGTAAAAAAATATATTTATGTGATTTTAATTTACATCCTTTAATGGTACTTAATGGTGTAGATACTAATTTTGTAGAATATAGTTGTCATGTGAAAGACTACGATGAACTTACATTTGATGTTGATGAATACATTATTATTAATGGTAAAAAAGTAAAATCTTTAGGTTATGATCTTCTACTTCCATATATGACTGTGTACTTGGAAGATTTAGGCATGTTCCAAATACAGAATCCTAAAACAAGCAATGATGGAAATAGTGAAAAGAAATCAATTACTGCATATTCTCTTGAAAAAGAATTTGAAGATAAAAACTGGTTAAATTTTAAATGTAACACAGGTGATAAAGATTCACTTGAACAAGTTGCGGAGAATAATCTAAATGAACTCGGATACGCTAAAGAGTTTGTTACTTTTTATAATAAAAATAAACATGATTTATCATTTATTCATCTTCTATTAGAAAAACTTCCTGGGTGGTCAGTAGATGATGATGATATTGATCCCGTGTTATGGACACGAAAGCTTCCTGCTATTACACAAGATAATACAAATCTATATGCTCTTTGTTGTTCTTATATTGCTCCACGCATGGAAATTCTATTTTTATTCGATACAATTCATCGGAAAATCAAAGCCATTGCAAAAGAAAATCTAAATGATAAAAAATATGAATCAACTGTTTTTATCAGTTATAGAAATCTTGCACAATCTATTGATATTGATGTAGATGAAGATTCTATCTTTACAAGATTCAATGTACGTGGAGATGATGATTTAAATGTAATTAATTGTAATTATGGCGATTATTATGTTATGAATCTGGACTATTTTTTATGCTCTCCATATATATCCGATGAATTACTTATAAAAGTAAAGAAATGGATTAAATATAGAGATGATAACCGTGATAAGTATATTGAAGTTGCTAAGAATGTAGCGGACGCAAGCCAAAAAGTAAATGATATTATTTATAGAAATCCCGCAGATGATTTAGATATCAAACAATGGGATGATATGAATGAAGATGGTTTAAATGAAAGTCTTAAATATTATAATTCTCTACTAACAAGTCTGCAAGTTTCTGTAGACCCAAACTGGGATGCATCGAATAATGATTTTTCAACTTATAAACCGTGGACAAAAGCAGATGGCAGTGTTGACCATGACAAGTATCTTGAGAAATTAAAAGCTCAAGAAAATGGATATGGTGGATATTATACTTACTATGACATCCTCCATTATATTATTCCTAATATTGAAATCGCAATCCGTAATCTTAAAAAAGTAGACGAGAAAAAAGAAGATTATATCAAAGACTGGGAAACTAATTGGGATTTATATGGAACATCTGAATTAGATGCTTTAAATAAAAAATACACGGAAGAACTTGAAAAAGTTCAAGATTATGCAAAGCCTTGGAGCGAATTAACGGACGAAGAAAAACGAGCTAATAGTGGTAATAAAGATAGTTATAATATTTATCATAATAAATATGTAGAAATTTATGGATATATAAGTGCAAATGGTACTCTTACCGCTGCTATTGCAAAAAGAAATCAAGAAAAAAAAGAAGCACAGAAAATTCTTGATGGATATAATTCTCAAATGTCGAGCATGAAAATATCTGCAAGTATTAACAATGCAGATTATGGATTTACTGATGAAGATAAAACTGTTATATATTCACTCTTTCATGATCAAGATTATCAAAATAATAATATCGTTTCTACTTCTGTTGATACATCTGTTACAGAAATTGATAGAGAAAAGGAATTGTATGATGATGCTGTTGAGAAACTTTCAGAGGTAGCACAACCTCAATTCAAATTTACTGTATCTTTAGACAATCTTTATAGAATCGAAGCTTTCAAGCATTGGCAAGGAGAACTTGAATTACTTAAATTTATTCGTCTAGGTATTCGTGATGATTATAGTGTAAAACTTCGTGTTACTGGAATTACATGGAATCCTTGTGATGTTACAGAAGATCTCACACTTGAATTTTCAAATATGATCACATCTCGCTCTGGAAGAACTGACCTTACGGAATTACTTGATACTGAAAATAATCGTGGTTCAAAAAATAGTATATCTTTTGGTACTGGTAATTCAGATAGTGAAAAAGAATATCTATCTTCTATGCTCCAACAATTAGTTAAAATGGGAGCATTTAAAACGGCTGTTGGAAATATCGCTGGAAGTACAACAGCTAATCTCGATGAAGCTAGAATCAACACTTTAGTTTCTAACTTTATTAATGCTTCAAAAATTAAAGTTGATAACATTGAAGGTGATAAAGGTAGTTTTAATGAGTTCTTTACAAAGTATCTTGATTCAGTAGTAATCTCTACTAATCTTATCAATGGACAAAATGGGGATTTCATTGACTTCGTAAACTCTCATTTGAACATGAAACACATTACCACTGAACTTTTACAGGGTGAAACTGGTAATACATTTATTGATTTTGTCCATAATGAAATGAAAACTGGAACGATTACGGCAGATCAAATCCGTAGTGAAGATGGAAAAACATTTGTAGATTTAGTAAATGGACAGATTCAAGCAGCGAAAATCACAACGGATCAAATCTCTGGTGGAGATGGAACTACGTTTATTGATTTCTTAAAAAATCAGATTTCTACTTCTGATATCACAGCAAATCAAATTAAAGGATGGGGCGATTCACAAACTTTAATTGACTTTGTAAATAATAAAATCACTACATCTAATATATCAGCAAATAAAATCACAGGTCTAAATGATTCTAAAACATTCATCGACTTTGTAAATAATCAGATTAATACCAGTGTTATTAATTCTGATTTGGAGAATGTAAAGAATATCCTTGCAGGAAATGCAGGTGTTGGTAATTTACAATCAATTCATCTTACATCTGCAAATGCTGTTATTGATGAAGCGGTTATTAAACAGATTATTGCTGCAAAAATTTCTGTAGCTGATTTAATGATTCATGAGGCTACAGCAGAGCTGATAACTCTCATATCTCAAGATGGGAAACCTTCAATCGCTTTTAAAAATAGTACACAACAGTTTTATGATTCAAATGGAAACGTCAGAGTTCAAATCGGACAAGATGCCACAGGAGCATTTACATTTTCTTTATTTGATGAAACTGGAAAAGGTGTTTTGATTGACAGTGAAACAGGTGTCCATGCTGGCGCAATCGCTGACGGATTAATCGTAAATGATATGATTCAAAGCGGAACTGTGTCAAAAGATAAGCTCAGTTTTCCTATTGTTGAAACAGATGAGAATGGCAAGATTTCTATTACGAATATTCTTGACGGAAAAGGAAATGAATTTGGCGTATCCTATACAGAATATCAAGAAAGCGTTGCAACTGAATTATCAAGTATAAATAGTAATTTAAGCGGAGTATCTTCTACTGTAAACAAAATAGATAAATCTATTACAGACAAAATCTGGGAATCGGATATTACGACAAAGATAAATGACTATGATCAAACAACTGTTAAAGATATTAGAGATAGAACAACTTCTGTTGAAAAGAATATTACGGGCATAAATTCTACCGTTAAAGATATGCAGACGACACTTGAAAGTAAAGCTGACGGAACTACTGTCCAATCACTTACAATTCGTGTATCAAAGGCAGAACAAGATATGAGTGGATTCAAACAAACCGTTGAATCAACTTATTCTACAAAATCGGAAACAGAATCGGTAAACAATTACGCTAAAACATCTTTTGAACAGCTATCGGATAAATTCTCATGGTTAGTGGATGGAACATCATCTTCTACTTCTCTCACACTTACGGATAGTTTGATATCTGCAATCACGAATCAGTTTGTTATCAAATCGCCAGATGGCACTTCTACCATTATCGAAGGTGGAAAAATCAAAACAGGTGCAATTACAACCGATATGCTCTCTTCTTCTGTAATCAAATCAAAGAATTACAAAGAAGGTACATATGTTGACGGTGCAGGTTATTCTATTTTAGGAACATTCCTTGATTTAGACAACGGTATGATTCATACACCTGGATTCTATACAGATACAATTGGAAATGCATATTTCAATGGTACAATCAACGCATTAGATGGATGGTTTGGAACAGAACAACATAATTGGTATATTGGAACAACTATCATTACAGACATAATGAACAATGATGGTGCGTTGACAGGTGATGAATATTCTTATTTGAAAGCTACTGAAAATGCTGCGATTGTAGTGAATGAATGGCATTTACAAAGTCAGAACGATAATATGAGCCTTCAATCTGGATTGACTACTCTTAATAATGGTAAGTTTGTACTCAATCCACAAGATAACAAATATTACGATTTTGGTATTGTAAAACCAGATATGAGTAAAGATGCAAAATCGTATAATAAGAAATTCTTATATATTAGACGAGCAGATACACCTACCACTCACCCTCAAGATTGGGAATATTTATTTCACGTGGATTATGATGGTTCTATTTGGTATAAAAATCAAAATGTTGCTGGTGGAAATGTTTTTCTATCTACTACAGGTGGAACTATCAAAGGTGATTTAACAGTCACAGGAACATTAAATGCAACGGCAAATCAAGCGAAAAAAGTAGTAAATGCTTTAAGTATCAATGGAAAAGCTTATGATGGTTCAGCGGCAATTAATGTTGGTTCTATATCTATTGCATATGGCGGTACAGGAGGAACTACTGTCAATGAAGCAAGAGCAAATTTAGGAGTGCTAGGAGCAAATATTAAAAATGGTTATTATGGATTGGCTCGTCCAGATGGAAATGATACAGATTGGATAAGATCAACTGTAAATGGTTTGATTCCTTATCAGTCTGGAATTGCTGGTGATGGTCATAGTTCTCTTGGTACTAGCACATGGTATTTTTCAGAAGCTTACATTGATTTTATTCATGGTTCTTTAAAAGGAACTGCTGACAGAGCTGTTTGTGATGATGAAGGAAATAAGATTTCTTCAACATATTTAAAAGCAACATCTACAGAATTTGATTCGATCACTGTCGGTAATATGATTGTAAATGGTACAGCAAGATTCGTAAACGGTTTAATGGGAACATTAACAGGTAATGTTATTGGTAATGTTTCAGGTAGCGCAAGTTATGCGACATCTTCTGATACTGCAAACTATATTAATCTTGTTGCAACTAATGAGATTCGTTTTTATAAAAATCAATTCAAAGGAGGTACTGTACATTTTGGATATAGATGGGCAGATGGTTCTACTTCTCCTTTGATTACAGAATACAGATTCAACAATGGTAATGGATCTCCAACTCAAGTTACGGCATCTCAGTTTAATGGTAATTTAAATGGTATTGCGACTAGAACTACTCTGTTAAATCCTGTTACAACATCTGATACTTTTACAACTGGCACTAGCACATGGCGTAATGGAATAACTGATGGATATGTAGTATGGGGACAATGGTGGAAAGACACTAGCTTCACAAATGATACTGGTGATTTAACTATCTGGATTAGAAAAGAAGGTGCTGTTACTACTGCAAATATGACTATTGATGGTACTATTTATGCAGTAGGAGGATTTAATGGTAACGCTACATCCGCAACCAAACTTCAAACAGCACGTAAAATTGGTAACGCTTCTTTTGATGGCACAGCAGATATTAGCTTATCTTCCATTGGTGCAGCTTCAAGTGGACATACTCATAATTATGCTTCAACATTGAGTTTAAATGGAACGAATTTTACTGTTACATCAAATAAAATCACAGTAAGTAGAGAACAACTATTAACTGCTATAGGTGAAGTAACTAAGACAGCAAACGGATATATGTCTGCTGCGGATAAAGCTAAACTTGATAATATCAATATATCAGATATTGGTACAGTTGGTGCAAACAGTATTAAAGGTAGTGGATATATTAATGTATCTATTTTAAAAGGTGTTGCTACTATTTCACATGGTACTTCTGGTGTTACAGCAGGAACTTATGGTGCTGATTCTACAAACAATTTTACAATCCCTAAGATTGTAGTTGATTCTACTGGTCATATTACAAGTGCAAGTGCTTATAGTGTTACAGCGGCTAATATAGTAAGTAAATTAGGAACTACAGCAGTCAATCGAGCTACGGCAGATTCAGATGGAAACGCAATTAATACTACTTACTTGAAGTTATCTGGTGGAACAATGACAGGTAATATTTCATACAAAGGTACTAAAGCAACATATGATATGATCACATTCATCGACAATCCTAATGATACTTATGGTAACGGTATCGCTATTGGTGGTGGTGGTACAGTAATTATCGGAGGAGGAGAATCTTCTGATTTTTGTAAAAACAATTACATTAGTGATGGCGGTAATGAACGTCTTATATTGGCAAATGATGGTATGATTGATTTTTATGTTAATTGTCAAGAAGGTTCAACAAGTAAGGCGGTTCATACTTATATTGATACCACTGGTAAATATATTGGTGTTTCTCAAAAAGCAACTCAATTAGAAACTAGTAGAAATATTTTCGGTAAATCGTTTAATGGAACAAGTGATGTAGCAGGACAAGCAATGGTTTATGGTTGGTACAATTCTAACGCGGAAAACCGATATGTTAGTGGAGGATTACAAATTCGTGAAAATAATTGCGTACAAAACAAACAATCTGACATAGCATATGCCCCTTCAATAGGATTCCATTGGTCTAATAGAATTGCTGCAACATTATTATTTCACTCAGATGGAATTTTCTATTTTAGAAAACAAAATTTCACTGATAGAGCGACTATTGATGCAAATTTAAATGCCGGAAGTATTGCAACCACCACAGCCAATATTTATGGCACAGCAACATTTTCTTCAATGTCTGTTCATAATGGTGGAATAAAATCTGGTTTACTTCATCTTCAAGGCACTACATCTGCGTCTATTGCTTATGGCGCAAATAATCCGAAGATTAAGTTTGTAAATTCAGATGGAAGTCAAATAGTTGAACTAATGTACACTGATTATGACTCCGTAAGATGGCCTGCGGGTTTAGCTGTCAGAGGAAATCAAGGTAATGAATATTTTGATGTACCTCATTTATATGCTACTCAAGTACATGTTGATAATCACTGTGCTTTACAATATGACAGTTCAAATCAATGTTTGAACTTCGTATTCTCATAATACAGGGAAGATAGGTGTCATAGCTTATCTTCTCTCTCGAAAAAAAGAAAGGAGGGATTGTTTGGGATTACAAGTATGGATGCCTATGATTGGAAATATTAACAATCAAGGGTTAAGTAATTTATCAAATCTTTCTGGAAATTATGTACAAGGAACATGTAGTATTTTTGGAAAGTGTTTAAATGTCCCCAATTCTTCACCTATTAGTTTTACAGCAGATGGATTAGTTAATGCAAAAAAATTCAGTGTATGTTTCTGGACATTAGCTGATAATAGTACAAAAGCTGACTGGAATCAAATGTTGCAGTTAGGTGATAAAAAGACCGATGGTTCTTATGGAAGTAATTTTCGTTTTGAATCTTGTAAAACTTATCCTCGTGCATGTTCTTTTCATAATAATGATATATATGCAATCACTGGTGGAAGTAGAATTTTAGGTTCTTCAAATGGTACATGGTATCATGTTTGTGTTACGTATAACGGTACAGAACTTAAATCATATACTAATGGAAATTTAATTGGAACGGACGTAGGTAATGGTGGTTATCTCACAGGTTATGTTCAAATTGGTAGTGCAAATTATTTTGGTTTAATGAACGATCTTCGTATATATGATGAAGTTATTTCACAAAAGCAAATAAGAAGTATCTATAATTTGCAGATCATTCATTATCCATTGAACAACATCTATGAAGTTGGAATTACAAATAAATATTTTGGTGATGCTGCGGAAGGTGCTTTGGGATGTAGTGATTATATTACCAGAACGAAACTTGCAGATGAACGTGGATATAATTATAAACTTTCATACACAGGCACAGGAAAAGATATGTGGAACGCTTTGACAATAGGAAATCATTTTTCTTTTACCGCAGGAAGGACATATTATTATTCATGTAAAGTACGTTGTCATTCTAAGTCTCATACTCAATTATTTTTAAGAGCTGCTAGATGTGATAATGATCGGCTGACAACTATGGTAGATACTTTAAATGCGGATGGACAATGGCATGAATATACTGTTTCTCAAACTATAAATGCAAATTTTGATAGGTCGGGTACTACTGTTACATGTAATCCGTGGGTAGAATTTTATACCAATGATATGAGTACCAGTGGAATGTCTTATACTTTTGATGTAGATATAAAAGATATCCAAGTAACAGAAGGACAAAAATATTCATTTATTGCAAATGAAATGGTAACTTCGTCTGTATCAGATATCTCTGGATATTCTAACAACGCATCTGTTGGTGTCGGTGTAGAATACTCTGTATCTAATACATCATTGAATATTTTAGATGATTCTGTAAGTGTAGATGATACTACTCTTTCTGTACAAAATGCGAGTGTTGCTGATACAACTTTATCGTTAGCTTCTAACAACGCATCTGTTGGTGTCGGTGTAGAATCTCCACGTTATGACGCATGCTATTATTTTTCTGCAAAATCATATCTTAAATTTCCAAATCCAATTTATGCTAAAAAGACAATTTTTGGGCTAACTATTAATATGTGGGTAAGGCTCGATAGTGGATGTGGTGGATATGCTACTATCCTATCAGGTTTAAATAATCCTACAAGTAATTTCCCGTGGATATGTGTAAATACAGAACAGTCAGGACTTTGGAGCTATATATGGAGTAATACACCTCAATATGGAAAAGGTATGCCAAATCAATATTTATCATTAAATACATGGTATATGATCACATATGTTTTTAATAGCGGAAGTGTTTACTGGTATCTTAATGGTACAAGAAAAGGTGATGTTACATATACTACATTAAATTATATCAATGCAGATATGGAATATTTAGCATTGGGAAACTCTTATTCAGGAACACAATGGAATACAAATTTCTGTGGATGGATTTCTGATTTTAGAATGTTTACTACGGTACTTAGCGCAGACGATGTTAAGGCATTGTATCAAAATTCAGCATCTATCACTTCGACTGGACAAGTTATGTTAGCAGGTGAGGTGGTTGAATCATGACAACGATTAAAAAGAATGGAAATGCTATTGTTCCAAATTTATATGAGTGCAAAGCAATGTCTATTTTTGTCGATGGAAATGGAATGGCTTTACAAAATAGTGTTACTTATACACCAAATACAGGATCAAATTCATGTATGCCTGAACGTGTCGTAACAGTAACTCCAAATGTAAAATACTACATTGAATCTACTCTCACATGGAACGGATTTACAAAAACAAACTCTGGAGGAACTTTTAATCTGGCGTTTCAAGGTACTCAAAATGATGGATGGACAACGGGAAATCCTGTCACATCTGCGCTAAATGATGTAAAACTGCCACGTGATGTTGTATTGAGTAAGACTACTGGTGTTTATACATATAAAGCTACATTTACATCTACAAACACAGCTATAACAAAATTCGGAATTAGTATGAGAAGTGATTATTCAAATGGGACTGCATGGGTAACTCTCAGCGATATATTGATTGTTCCAGAGAAATATTATATTGACCTCTTATCTTCCAATTCTGTAAAGACAAAATTTCATAATGCTTATATAAGTTGCAACGAAATTATTGAGAATTAAAAGGAGAAAATATGGCATTATTTAAAGTAAAAGTAACAAAAAAAGAAAGTGGTGAAGAAGTTGAATATCGACTTTATGAGTGGAATCCTTCTATGTTTCAAACAAATGCCACTTTGAAACTTATTACATCGGATTATCAATCCGTTAAAACAGATTTTAATGATATTGAAAAATTAGATATTTATGCAGGAGAAAACTTCTTAGCCGCATTTACAGCATATGATAGCTTCTCTTCTGCTATGGCTTTTAGTTCACAATTTTATGAGCCTGAAAGTCGTTTTGTTGACGTTATCGAAATCAATCTAACAAAAGCTGATTTAGTGAATCAAGTGAAAAAACTTGATGCTAAAATCAATCCTGTAGTAAATCCAGATGAGATGGATTTAGAAGAATATAAAACATATATCCATAATCAAGTATCTCAATCTGCTCAAGCGGATATTTTTAATGGACAGGATATTGTTATGTCAGATGGAAGCACAGGACATTTCACGTTCACTCTCGAAGATCAAAGTAATACTGCCTCTGCTATGGCTTCGGTTAGAGAACTATTAGGACAGGGAGTTCCTATTGAACAACTTTCAGTTCCGTATCATTCTTCTGGAAATCCATGCGAAATGTATTCAGTAATAGATTTTACAAATATCTATACAACACTATATCTTCATTCTACTTATGTACAAACATATTGTAATGCCATCAATATGCTAATCAAAGTATGTGAATCTAAAGAAGAACTTACAAAAATTACATATGGAATGGAACTTCCAGAAGAATCTATGAATCGTGTAAATGAAATCGTAGCATCTTCCAAAGCGTTTATGATGAAGATTGTAGAACCATATCTTCCAAAAGTTGATACAGATACAACTGGCAAGGATGAATCTAGCAAAGATGATATTACAAAAGATAATGTGAATACAAATTCTTCAACAGAATCATCATCTGAAACAAAGAACAACTAATCAAAAGAATGAATTAATTTAAAGGAGATTTTAATATGAGTAATTTCAAGAAAATGACACTAAAGAATGTAGAACTTATCAATATTTATGCGTATATCAATCGTACAGAAAAAGTAATTGATAAAAAAGGAAATGTTGAAAAAGACGAAAATGGCAATGAGAAAACATACTCTCCTACTCTTGAACTTATCAAGAATTTTAATACAAAAGCAAAGTGGGCGTTTCGTGTAAATCTCAAAAAGATTGAAGAAGCTAATAAACTTTATGAAGAGGCGCTCAGAGAATTTCAGTCTGAATATGCTGATGATGAACACTCTACAGAAGAGGTTATGAAAGATGAAAAAGGTAATCCTGTAAAAAATGAACAAGGTGAAGAGATTAAAACAAGAACTGTTAAAAAGGAATTTTTTGATGAGTTCCAGAATAAATACCAGGAACTTTTAGTACAAGAAAATGAGATTAATTTCAAGCTTATCACTATTGATGATATTGAAGATGCAAACCCATCTTTTGCAGACCTTGAAATGCTATCATTTATGATTGATGATGAGGACGAATAATATCGTCCTCTTTTTTGGAAGGGGGGTACGATTTATTTGGCTCAATTAAATAATTTGATCGTGACAGGTAGTTCACGATTTTTGAATAAGGTTTATTTTAGTAATGGTGGTACATTTAATGGAAATTTGAATGTTAATAATGGAAACATAAATGTTACCAATGGCAATCTACAATTATATGGTAAAGTTGCTCTGCAAGGATATGATAATTGGCTTCGTCTCAATAATAGCGTTAATGGCACTAACAGTCCATTTACATATGGTATTTATTGTGGTAATGGAACATTGAGAACTGATGGAGAATTTCAAGTTGGAGATAATGGAAATTGCTTTAAAGCGAACAGTTCGGCTATTACTTGCAATAGATCATTGATAGTAAATGCGGGCGTTGATTTTGGATATGGTGCTACAATTAGAAACGCAGGTTTGGAATTATATTTTTCAACTCCATTTATAGATTTCCATTTTAATAACAGCAATAAGGATTTTACTTCAAGAATTATTGAAAGTAAAGAGAACGTTCTAAGCATCAATGGCGTAACTTGCTCAAGTTCAAATTTAGCTGCAAACAATGTTAGTGCAACAAACGTCAATGTTTCTTCACGTATCAATGCGGATGCTGCAACAGCTATATTTAATAATGTCTATGTTAAAGATGAACTTCGCAGTACAACATGGGCGATTGATAATATTACAAATCTAGGTTCTACATTCTATGTATCTCCATGTATTATCTTCACAAATCCAAGTGTTTATATTAATTCAAAATCTGGCACTACTGTTACTCTTACTATTACTGATAACAATATTATAAGTTCCACTATTGGAGGTCAAACATGGACTTCTGGTAGTAAGATCAAGCTTATGGGACGTATCAATACATCAGTTCTTGGTGTAGTAAATGGTACAATGGCAAGACAATTAAATACTACTACTGCTAAAACAGCATATATCACATTAAATTTTGCAACAACTAATGACTGTGCAGGAATTGAGCAAGGTAAGACTTATTCTGGTTCAGCCGTTGGTGATTTAAAAATGATGATGTATGAAGTTAATCTTAATGTTAATGGTACAACTAAAAACAGACCTGTAGGAATCAGAATGTCGTCTTATAATGAAGATAAGAAATCTAGTATTGATATTTATGATGGTACTGTTGATGATGGTAAGCCTATTGTACGAATGGGATATTTAGGGGAACTTCCTGCTGTTAATGGAGAAAAACCTACGGGATATGGATTTTATGCTGTAGGCAATGCTTTCTTTAGTGGTAGAATTGTAAGTGGTTCTGGTAAGATTGGTAACTGGAATATTGGTACTGATTCTCTTTATATTCCTAATAGAACTGGTATATCTTCAAATACTAATAAATTTGCATTTTGGGCTGGTGAAAGTAATAGCAAGAATGGCGCAAGTGATACAAATGCTGTATTTAGAGTTGGACATAATGGTGTATTAATTGCTACAAATGCAGCTATTACTGGTAGTATTACAGCTACGAGTGGTAGGATTGGTAACTGTAGTATTGAAAATGGTCGTCTTGTCCTTGGTGATACCATGAATTACGCAAATCTTAATGCTAATACATATGGTAATTATGGATTCAAATTAGTTGCTGATGGAAATAACAATCCTTGGTTTCAACATTCACCACAGAGAGATATTCCTATAAGTCCTGTTGACTATAATTCATATAAGTGTAATGGTGGTGAATGGTTCAGAATCGAATTTGAATTTGCGTCTACAGTACAAGCAACTACAACTGATAACTATGGTGCTAATACATACGTAAATATCAATATTGGATTATATGGAATAAAAACAAATGGAGCAAGTTGTTGGTTTATTCCATTTGGAGGACGATCCAATTCTTCAGGAACCGTTCAAAAAGTTTCTACTGCTGTGCAACTAGATTCGGATGTTAGAAGTTTTTCTGTTTGCATACAATGTGCAGGTTCAGGTACATTTTCTGGTACGCTTAAAATCCGTAATATATCAGTATGTAAGATGATGGGTAATAATTTAATAGTTGATGGTGCTATTACTGCGGCTAAGATCAGATCTGGTGAAGTCACATCTGATAAAATTGCAGCAAATGCGATTACGGCAGATAAAATTGCAGCAAATAATATTGCGGGTACTAATGGATGGATTAATTTGAGAAGTGGTACTTTTAAGTATAATGACGGTGCGTTAGCGTGGGATGGAAGTACGATGACAATTGGTGGATTTAAAATTTCAAAATATAAAATTATTAATGATGCAATTGGAATATGTAGTACTACTGGTCAAGAATGGGCTTTCTGGGCTGGTGCTTCAAGCGGTGGTAATGCGCCATTTCATGTAGGACACGATGGAGCATTACATGCTTCTAACGCTACTATTGGTGGAATAATAAGAGCGAAACAATCAATTTCTGTTTATAATGATACGTTTGCAACTTATCAAGATGTTGTTAAATGGGACGGTTCAAATTTAAGTATAGGATTGGTAGGAAATGCTGGATCAACAGGAGTTAAAGGAGCGCAAATAGCGTTCTCGGGTAGTCAAATAAGTGTTGGCAACTCATCAATTGTTTGTGGGTCAATTAGCGGAACAAATAGTAGTTTTACAAATGTTTGGGTAGAAAATTTTACAAACGCATCAACTTTTAAAGAAAACATAACGTGTAATAAAAATTTAAAAGTAAAAGGTGATTTTACATTTACAGATTATCAACAAGATACTCTTGCAACAGCATCGGAAGTAGTGTATAGAAGACCTATAGCATCAGCGGCATCAAATAATAGTAGAGTTGCATTTTTACAAGGAGCATCTGGAAATAAAATAAGTATTCGTGCGCAATATGGAAAATCCAATTTTTCAAGTGCAACATTTACTGGCTCAAGTTCAGACATACGATTAAAAAGAGATATAAAAGATTCTTCCGTTAATGCTTTATCGAAAATTATGCAAATGCAAATTAGAGAATTTAACTGGAAACAAACAGGAGTGCATCAAGAATTAGGATGCGTTGCGGATGAATTAGAGTTAATCGATCCTCTTCTTACTACTGGTGGCGGTTATGATGACGATGGTACTATGAATATCAAATCTATTGATACTCTATTATTGAGTGAATATGCAATTAAAGGTATTCAGGAATTATACAGACAAAACAAACAGCAACAAAAAAGAATTGAATATCTGGAATCACAACTAAAGAATAAATAAAAATAAAAGGCAATAGACTATATTAAATCTATTGCCTTTAGAAATTTATTTTACAGTTATTTTACATTTCACATATTTAGAACCGCTTTTGATTGTAATATATGCAGTTCCTTTCTTTCTTGCAGTAATTACACCTTTACTATTTACCGCTACGACTTTTTTGTTGTTAGAGGAATATATTATTTTGTCAGAACTATATGATGGAGAAAGCTTTGGTTTTAATGTGTATTTTTTACCTACTTTGATTGTGATATTCTTTTTTACTCCGTAGATTTTTTGTGTTTTTGCGAATTTAACAATTAAATTTATTTTTGTTTTTAATCCACTATTCAATGTTAATTCAATAGTATATTGTCCAATTTTATTATATGGTTTTATTGTAATTGCATCAAACGATTTACCTTTCTTGATGGTATATAAACCAAGATTTAGATTTCCTCTTTTACGATATATATTATCTCCATTTGCATGAGTAACCTTGATGGTTTTTGTTTGATTCGCATATGCATACATAGTCAAATTTGTAGTGGATGCCTTACAATATGGCTTGACAGGATTTAACACTTTTCCACTTATCACAGTTCCACAAATTCTACATTTTTGGCAATTTGAATATCCATAATCTTTATATGTTGGTTCTTTGTATTTTATAGTATCAATTCTATGCTTTCCGTTTTTGCAATCTTCACAGAATGTTATGGACATTTTTGATATTTTTAATATGCTTTTATTTTTAGTAGAATCAGCATATTCATAACTGTTTAATAAATCATCATAAAAATATTTAAAATAATATACTCCTTCTGCTCTGTATTTGCTAAACACTTCATTAGGATTAAAAACATTTTCTATAATATCAGTTTTAGGATTATAGAATAAATTTGTTGGCATATACGATCCATTATGTTCATAAACAATTCTACCAACAAAAGTTTTCTTATCAGGATCAGAATTATCATATGTCCTATTAGCAATTTTAAAACTAATGTTCAATCTATCTCCATACCCCAAAATTGAATCGTTGTTGATTTTAAAATCTGTGATAACAGGAGGCTGCGGTTTTACTTGATCTTCCTCAATATACTTTCCCGCTTCTGCTGTCCCATCAGAAAAATCACCAGCTGAAACTTTTCCTGCTGTCAATACCATGCATAATAATAGCATCGCCATTAATACAATACATGGTATAAACTGAATACCTATTTTCTTTTTCATTCTCTGTACCTCCCATAGTTTGATATCTTCATTTTACTCTCTTCTGTTGAATGTTGCAATCAAAATTGAGATATAGAGAAATTTAGGAGGTAAAAAAATGAAATCACTACGTAGTTTTATGAAATACCTATTACTATTTACATTCTCTGGCTATGTATATGTATGCCTAGAATTAATCTTTAGAGGACGCTCAGATATCACAATGATGTTTTGTGCGTCTATTTGCGCCATTCCAATGATTGTTTTGAACAATATGTTTTCATATGAAACGGATATTTCATTACAGATTGGAATATGTACAATATTTGCTACCCTTGTTGAATATATATTTGGAATGATATTCAACACAGATTATCATATATGGGATTATAGAAATATGCCTTTAAATATTGATGGTCAGATATGTTTGCCTTTTACTATTCTATGGGGCTTTATTTCAATGATTATAATTCCTCTAATGGATTGGATTGACCATTACGTATTTGATTATCTTCCAGATGTAAAACCATATTATAAATTGTTTGGTCGAATTATCTGGAAAATGAAGTGATTAATCTTAATTAATGATAAACCATTTATGTTCATCTGTTCTATAAAGTAATGCTATTGTTCTAACAGCATTATCATATTCAACCATATATTCACAAGAAAATAGAATATCGTGCATTTGAGAAATACACATTTTTGTTGACACCTGTATTCTCTCGTTTTTGTATCTGAAATAAAGAGGTTTGATATTTCCCTCTGAGTCAAAAGATGCAATTACAGCTACAGGTGTTAATTTTTTGTAACTCATAAAAATCTCCTATCTCAAACTTATGTTCGGTATTATACACTATTTTAATCAGAACGTCAATTCGGGATAGGTTATCAATATAAAATAGGAGGTCTACATATGGCTGTTATTGATCATATTACAATGAATAATTCAGCAACATATGAAGTTCAAGATACTGTTGCTCGTACAAAAGCAAACAATTTAGAATCAGCAAACTATACAGATATCGGGGGGGGTTCGCAGATGGCAATACTTTCCTAGTCAAAGCTGATGATAGAATGAAAAAAGGATATCTTAACAATTTTGCAAATTGGATTTTAGATAAACTTGCTACAAAAGTATACAATCAGTTAGCCACATCAAATAAAACTATGATTGGAGCACTTAATGAATTATATAGTAATCTCACTAAACTATCCGAGATTAAGGTATCATCAACATCTTATGATGTACCGCAAAGAACGGAGCAAACATTCACGCCAATGGAATTAAGTGCCGGAACATGGTTGATCATTGGTCATTGCGGTTCAAATGCACCGAATGCCGGTATCTATAGTTTTGGTATAAATAGTCGCATGGTTCGCGCTAATAACCAGAATGGAGGCGGGTGTATCAATGCGATGCTGATAGTGTTTGATAAAGAAACATCGGTACGACTAAAGTTATATCAGGATGCTGCTACGACCTTAAAAATGAACGTTTATTTGCAAGCAATTAGACTTGGATAATTCTTGAAGTAAAAACTGACGTTACACAGTATTCCCATAAATATGTAATATAAATTCATCAATTATTTGATATTATTTTGAGAATGTTTCCTTCTTATGTTATGATTATCATAAATATTATATCAAGGAGGAAAAGCATATGGATAAAACTGTAAAGATTTTGAGAAAATGTCACCTTAACTCGAAATACAAAGGATATCTTTATATTCAAGACAGCGTGGATATTATAATTAGTTATATCGAAAATGATCAAACAACAACATGCATAACAAAAGATATCTATCCAGTTATTGCACATAAGTATAATTCAACTATCTCTAGTGTCGAAGCCGCAATTCGTCATGCAATATACAGATGTTGGAATGGTAATAAATCATATGTATGTGAAATCCTGGGATATGATGCTTCAAAATGTCCTAGTAATGCAGAGTTTCTAAATGCTCTTGCGTTGTATTCTAACTATGATGATTAAACGAAATATTTTCTCTATAATATGAAAGTAAAATGTAAAACAAAATAAGATTTTTTAAGAGAGTCTTGAGTTATTTCAAGGCTCTCTATTTTTATGTAAAGGAATGTGAGTGAATGGAAATAAAAACGTCTTTGTATTGTTGCTATTCTCTTGAACAGAGAAAGTTTTTAACAAGTCATAATATCAGATATGAAGTTGTAGGATTGAATCCAAATAATCAACAAATGTTTTGGGTTTATATCAGAAATAAGAAACTAAATAATGCTTTAAATTTATGGACTGCTAGAAAATAGCAGTTCTTTTTATGTCTAATTTTAAGGAGGAAATTTTATTATGGGAAATAAAGATAATAATTTACAAGACAAAGAAGATCATAGATATAAAGTTTATGTTTATACAAACAAGGCAAATGGTAAGAAGTATGTAGGTCAGACAAATAAAACATTAGTCCGAAGAGCACATAAAGATGGATCTGGATATTATTCGTGTCCTATTTTTTCAAATGCTATTAAGAAATATGGTTGGGATAATTTTGAACCACGTGTTGTTTTTGACAATTTAACACATGAAGAAGCAAATAGAATCGAGAAATATTTGATAAAAATATTGAGAACACAAGATAGAAATTATGGATATAACATGGGTGACGGTGGTACGGGTGGGAATAATTATAAAACCTGTCCAGTTAATCAATATGATCTCGATGGAAATTTTATAGCTCATTATAATTCTCAAATGGAAGCCGCTGAAAAAATAGGATGTAGTATTCGAGGAATTAGGAATGCATGTGATAATCATTATTCAATTTATGGATATTTAGTTAGGTTTGATTCAGAACCTGCACCAGAACCATATGTTAAACAAACTCAGCGAACAATTCTACAATTTTCTTTAAATGGAAAATTAATAAATAAATTTCTTAGTATAACAAGAGCATCTAATGAAACTGACATTAATATAGACAATTTATATCATGCACTATCTTCTAAAAGTAAATCACATCTTTATGAAAATTCCATATGGGTATATGAAGATATATATGCTGATAAAGATCAATCTTATATTGATTCTCTAATTGAAAATTCAAAACATATTAAAGGTGAAAAATCTGTATATCAATTAGATAAAAACGATAACATTTTAAATGAATTTAACAGCATAAAAGAAGCTGCTGAATTTGTACATAAAAGTCGTTCAAGTATTAGTGATGCCGTGTATGGACGTTCACGCACTTGTGCCGGATATGTATGGATTTTAAAAAAAGACTATGAAGTTCAACACGAAAAGGAGGCTGCTTAATATGGCAACAAAATTATTAGATGTTAGCTTTTGGCAAGACACTTTAGATTTTTCCAAAATCAAAAAAGCAGGATACGATAATATTATTCTTCGTGCAGGATATAGAACTACTATTGATTCCAAATTTAATGAATATGCTACTGCCTGTAAAAAGAACAATATCAATATTGTAGCTGTATATTGGTTTATATATGCTACAAATCTTGCAGAAGTAAAGGCAAATGCTAACAAATGCTTAGAAGTAATTAAAGCATATAAACCTAAAATTGTATTCGTAGATTTTGAATACGATACTATTTATAAAGCCGCCAAGAAAGGCGTAAAACTTGGTACAAAAGAATGTGATAGTTTCACAATTGAATTCTGTGAAATAGTCAAAAAAGCAGGATATATTCCTGGGTATTATACCAATATGGAATTTTATAATAAAATGTATAGTTCTAAAGTAAAAAACAAAGGTTATGTATTTTGGTTAGCTCATTATAACTCCAATTATTCCTATCATGAACCACCTGTCAAATGTGATTTCTTTCAATATACAGATAGAGGTACGATACCTGGGTTGACAGGTAAAATTTTTGATATGGATGTCTGTTTATCTGAAAAATATCTATCTAAATCTTCTACCACTTCTACAAACACATCTAATAACAATTCAAATAAAACACCACAAGGAGGTGATAATATGTCAAATAATATTGTACAAAATGTAATTAATGATGCAGTTTCTTTTGCTATAGCAATCGCAAATGATAATTCTCATGGTTATAGTCAAGCAGTAAGAAGTCTATATAATATCACAGTTCCTAAGTCATTCGACTGCTCTTCTCTTTGCTGTACATCCTATTATTATGCGTTCTTAAAAAATGGATTAACAGAGCAAGCCAACTATCTTAAATCGCATTGTAGTTATACAGGAAATATGCTTAATATGCTCAATGTAGGTTTTGAAATTGTAGCTAGAAATCAGACTGCACATGCACAAATGCAGAAAGGTGATCTTGAATTAAATGTTACTCATCACGTTGCTATGGCAATAGATAAAGACAACATCGTACACGCAAGGTCATCAGAAGGAACAACAAATACTATTGATGATTCTGGTAACGAAATTAGAACTCAACCTTGGTACAACTATTCTCATGGATGGACACATCGCCTTCGTTTTACAGGCAAAGGGCTTAATCTTAATACTTCCACAACTACTACAACTAAAAACTGGATTGAGTACGGAGATAGAGGAAATGATGTTAAAACTCTTCAAACAAAACTTAACAAAGTTGGATATAAGCTTAAAGTCAATGGCATTTGTGGTAATGCAACTGTAACTGCAATTAAAGATTTCCAGACGAAATATGATCTTGCTGTTGATGGACAGGCAGGTAAGAACACTATTACTAAGCTTGATTCTGTAATTTCTGCAAAGGAAAATAAAAACTTTAAAGCATTTGTTGGTGCATGTACAACAGATTCTACACCTGTATACCAGAAATCAACTGGTGCTACTGCTCTTGCTACATATCCAATGCTTAATAGAGGAAATCTTGTTGATGTTGTTGGAGTATCTGGATCACGGTATAAAATCAAAATCGCAAATGCTTACACAGGTTATATTGATAAAGCAAAGATTACAACCCCTGATAAACTGACTAAATCTGAATATCCATATGTCGGAAAATGTACAGGAAATGATGTGGCTGTACGTAAAAATGCAGGAACTTCTTATTCAAAAATTTCTGGCTACCCAACACTCAATAAAGATAATAAAGTTGATGTTCTTGGAGTTAAAAAAGACAGTTCTGGAAACGAATGGAAACAAGTAAGAATTGCAAATAAATATGTTGGTTATGTATTCGGTAAATACATTACTAGAGTGTAGAAAGGATGAGTGTAGTTGAAAAATGGGGGCTGTAGATGCTTTAAAAGGGATTCATGAGATTGGAGAATATAACGCTCTAATCTCTTTTATTTTGGTAATAATTCTTTGCATTACGTTTTTAGAATTATTGCAAAAAATTAAATCTATTATGGGTATTAAATTCAAAGGAGATTTAGAAAAAGAAACGTTAGATAATAAGATGATAGAATTTGAAACAAGGCTCAAGATGCAAGAAGAAAAGATTCAAAAATATAATGATGATTTATTTGAAAAACAAAAAAAATATCATGCTGAATCTATTGAAATTCGTAATGGTTTAAAACAAGATCAAGATAATTTGAGTGACCAAATTTCAGAGTTAAATCAAATGATGAATAAGCTTAATAATAATTTTGTTAAAAAAGAAATATCTGATATGCGGACAACTCTATTAGATTTTGCAAATGCCATAATGAATGATAGGGATTATAATCGTGAGCAATATGAACATATTCTCGATGTGTATCAAGATTACGAAAATGTCTTAGAAGAAAACCATATGGATAATGGACGTGTTACACGTTCAATGGAGTACGTAAAGAAAAACTATGATTATTTAATAGAACATGGTTTTAAGAAATAATTTAAAGGAGGATTTTTATTATGAGTAAAATTAACTGGACTGTAAGAGCAAAAAACAAAGCATTTTGGGTAGCACTTATTCCTGCTGTGTTACTTTTAGTGCAGGTTATTGCTGCTGTATTTGGATTTACTATTGATCTTGGTGATCTTGGAAATAAACTACTTGCCGTAGTTAATGCACTTTTCGCAGTGCTTGCAATTCTTGGTGTAGTAACTGATCCTACTACTTCTGGTATTGCAGATAGCGAGCAAGCTCTTACATATACTGAGCCAAAAGAATAATATTAAATATTTATTATAGTTATTGATATTTTCACCAAAATATATTATTATAAAAGCGTGTACTATGGTACCAGAATTTCAAAATAGTAACGGTAAGTGCTAACCGTTACAAGGGTGTATAGTTTATACTATATGCCCTTTTTCATTTTAAAATAATTTATCATAGTATTTTATTGCTTTATTATGAAATATATTGTATTATAATATTATTAATAAAACTACAAATTGTCAAAATTAATTTAGTGAAGGTGAATAAATATGGAATATGCTAATTCTAAGAAAATTAAGAAAGAATTAAATGATGAGTTTGATATAGAACGTAATATTTCACATGAAACTTTTAGTCATTTCATGGAAATTGGAATTAATATCAAAGATATTAAAATAATTTCAAAAGATTTACATTGTAGTTATGAAACAGCCGGACATTATCTTGAACGTGGAACGGTAGTTTTTGAAAAAGGTGATTTGATCAAGAATCTTAAAATATATGCATCTGAATGGGATTTAGATGATAATGAAATAGAACAATTTCGTGAAATGTTAAAAACAAATGAACCTTTGCCAGATTGGGGATTTGTAGTATATCGTAAATCTAAATATTTTATAATGTATTGTTTATGATGTAAACAATGAAATGATAAATAGATAATAACATTATTAATAAAAGTAATGGCACATTGCATTGACTTTTATCTAAACTCATTCTATGATGAAAATGCATACATATTTCAAACAGCAATGGTTGCGTTTTTAACTATTGCAACATTATAGGGACATGGTATAAACGCTATGTCCCTATTTTTTACGCTTTAAAATTGTATAGTTCCTTAATTTTTTGAGCAGTATTTACATCTCTAAGTTTTTCAATATATGGAATACTTTTTATTACTTTATCGTTATCAAAATTTTTGGATAATTGATTTATCCTTGATTTATTTATTGGAGTTTGAGTAGATTCTAAATTTAAAAACGCCCATATGATTTTTCGTGCTAAAAACATTTCGTAGGGTTCTATATTGTCTCTTACTAATCCATACGATTTTGGCAATCTCATAAACGTGACATTCGTAACATTTATGGCTCGTGCAATTGATGAAAATGTAAGTCTTTGTGGATATTTATCTCTTTGTGATATATACCAATTTTTTACAATAGATTTTACTATATAATAATATTTTTTATCCATTTCAGAATATTTTGTTCCTGTATTTTTATTTGTAATTCTTACGGTATGGATTGGCATACTATTTATTTCTGTTCCATCAATAACAAGATCTTCTGGACTAATATTTAAGTATATGGCAATATAAATTATTAATGCAGTATTTGAATTATTTCCACAAATGATATTTGTAATTTCTGATTCTGTAAATTGATATATTCCATTATAATATTTATTTATATCATTTAATATTGATGATTTTTTACAATATCCTTTTTCATCTATTTTCTTTTTTAAGATATTGCTGACATTAATATCTTCAAAACAAAAATATCTAATTATACTATTTGTGTAAGAAGATATTTTAGCTGTTAAATCAGATGAAGATTTTACTTCTATTTTTTTATTGGAAATAGTTTCTAACGGAATCAACTGATACACTCTATTTCTTGATATAGATAAATCGACTTGTACTAAGTTACAAAAATGTAGTGGACATACATCTATTATAGGAATTTGATGAATTCTATGCCAATATGAGACTCCATATTTGTTCTTATCCTCTTTTACGCACAAAGGACAATATTTAAGTTTAATGTTATATTTCGATCCTACTCTCAAGTCACCTTCTACTTTTGTGTTGCGATTATACATTTTTTTATATACATTTTTTTTAAACGATGCTTTTTTAAAAAATATATAAAATGGAAGCAATGTATTTCCTAGTATTATATCCTTATAATCTTTCTTATTTTTTATCGAATTATAGAAGTTATCATTTATATCCCCAATAAATGATATATCGAAATAATTTCTTATTTTTGAATAAACCTGGGATTGTGTTTGTCGTAAAGAAATATTTCCGCTTTCATGATGATATCTGGCAATATAACTATAAAATAATTCATCAGGAAGAAAATCTGGCAAATATGTGATCATATTTTAATCTCCTCAACTTTGCAAACGGTTTTTAACAATGCTATAATATCTTTGTTTTTGTTTTTAGATTCTTGTAATAGTAGCTCTAATATATTATCTTTATACTTCGTATCATTAGTATTTTCTATTTCTTTTTTTCTCATTTTATTTTTATTGAAATTAATAATATATTCATTGTTTATATGTGGCTTGACAAATGAAAATCTTTCAGAATACACTTTATCTAATATGTTAATTGTTAAAGACTCAATATTATTAATAATACAAAATTCCTGAGAATCATGTACAAGCTGAATAAGAATTGCAACGATACCATCTGTATAATAATATAACCAGTCTATTATGTCTTTATTTAATTCTGTAATATTTATTGTAAATTGATATTTCCATATTACACAACATATCTCCTTAAAATTTTCATATGATAGTTTATTATATTTTAGTCCTGTAGATCTTCTAGCTAAATACATTTCTTGTGAAAAAAAATCTTCACACTCAGGGATACCAACCATGCATATACTAACTCCACTATTATTAATAAGTTGAGTTAGTGATCGTATCAACATTTTTCCATTTTTAGATATTGCAATATTTTGTATCTCATCTATTATAAGTACCCCAATGTGATTTAAACATAATTGCGCTACTTTACCTATAAGAACATCTATTGTTAATCTTTGTTTTATTGCATGACTATAATTATCTGTTTTAAAAACTTCATCTATTTGTCTAAGAATCTCTAAAAGCATTGATCTCACAGAAGAATCATACGGACATTGCACTGTTAAAAACGGAATAACTTTAGAATACGGATGTTGTATTTCAATAATTTGCGAATTAATTATTTGCTTTATAGCAACATTAATTGCTGTACTTTTACCAATTCCAGAATTTCCCAAAATTGTAAAACTATCAGCCCCTCCAATGACCCCGTTTTGTAAACTGCAATATCTTTGTTTTTGTGCTGCCATTGTACATTTTTTATTTAAAGACTTAACCAAAGATAAATATAATTGAACGTAAATTTCAATAGTCATTTCTGTTGGGACATATATGTCGTAAATCTTTAACAGCTCATTTAATCGAATACTTGGATCTAATTCCTTTATATATAAATGATTATATTCAGGATAAACTGACATCTTATGGAGTAAATACTCACCCGTTAGCATTTCATTAAGCCCATCATACATTTTCATCATCTCCTTGCGTACTATTGGATAGCTCTTTTTTGATTTCAAGTGTACGTGTATCTCTTATATATTTTGTATTTACAGGTACAGAATTTCTTTGTTTGGCAAAGTTTTTTACATTGTCTATTTCAGAGATTAGATTGATTCTGTTTTGATATTCACTTTCTTGATATGCTTTTAATATTTGTTTTTTCTTTTTTCGTAATTCATCAATTTCATTTAATGTCTTACCTGAATATTCTAATTCAATTAAATTAAATTTTACGTAATCACCATTTTCTATTAACCAAATAGAATCTATATTGTTAGGATCATATGCTACATTTACTATTTTTCCAGATAAATAATATTCTTTATATGTGTCATTTTTATATCTTGTGTTGTTTACTATAAGACCATTTCTTCTAAAAACTCCATTAGCTCTTGGTAGTAATGTTAATTTTAATTTATCTCGCTTTACTGGTATTAAGCTAAAATCTTTTTGTGAACTAACAATCCAATTCCATATATCGTTTGAATATGGTGGAACATTATTTCTTATCATATCCTCTGTATAGCTAAAATTCTTTATTATGTGCTTGGTATTATAATATAAAATACAATGAAGAATAATTTTTTCAAAATCATTCAATGTTAATTTAGCATCTTTTTTATAATCGTGTGCCCCTCTTTGTAGGTAGTCAGTCTCTATAACTCCCATTCCTTTCAATTGTGATTTGTATAAAGTTTGTATTATATCAAAGAACTTCTCTACTCTACCTTTAAGCTCTGGTCTATACGCAGGAAGATTAATGATTTTGACACCTAGCTCCGCTAATTGTTCAAATGAAGCTGATATATATTCTGTTCCTTTGTCTGTCACCATTGTTCCTGGAATTGATTTATTAATCCATTCATGTTCCCCTATGTTAATTCCAAATTTTTTGCATAATACATGTTTATCTGAAACAATGTTTTCCATTAGCCCAGATATAGAATGGATACCTCCTTTCCATGACAAGTTATATCCATAACATAATCCACAATAAGCATCTATGCAAACTGTTAAAATTGGTCTACCTATAATGTTTCCATCTGTATTAATAAGATAGATATCGCAGATAGTTGAATCTAACATACCAGTTCCTATCGTTGGAGCAAATTCTTTAATTCCATTTCCTAGTAACGGACGATGATTTTTTTGATAATCTTTAATTCCATTTCTGGAAATATAATATGTTTGTAATTTTTTTGTTTTTCTGTAAAAATATCGAAACTGATAAAAAGAGGGATGACTTTCCTGTAACTTATCGTTAATAGTATATTTTTCTTTAAGCATAAATAAATATGCTGTGTATAGACTATTTTTTCTTTTGGTATAAAAGAATTTATTTAAAGCCCATCGCATATTCTTTTCATCTTTACTAAGGGTTTTATTTGATATATTCTTTTTAGGTGCTAAAATTGTTTTGTCTTGAAATGCTAAATAATCACATAAATACTTTCTTAAAGTTTGTCCACTAATATTATTTTGGATGGATATGTTTTTTATTAAAATATTTCTTTTTTTCTTGTTATCTATTTCATAAATTAAAGGTTCTATAATGCCGTATCTAAAATAAATAATGCTTTGTGATCTTGCATCTAACTCATCAATATTATATAAAGTTTTATGACTTATGATAAGTAATTCTTGATCATTACATGGGATATATGATTCTAGCAATTCTATGTTTATCCAATATGGCATGTTGCGTTTAATACAATCAATCACAAGAGCTTGATTATTTTTGATTGTAATAATTCTAATTATTTCACCATCATTTTTTAATAAATCATTCTTCAACATTTGTTACGATCCCCCAATCTTCTATTCCATGATTCAACCAATAATTCCTGCTTATATCTAACAATTTAATCGTCATAGGTTTATTGAGAAACCTTCTTTCAACACACTCTCGTATAAAAACATCTCCATTTTTTCTTGTGCATAAAAAGTCGCTCATATATTCAGTATTACATAAATATACATTACAATGGATCTGTTTAATGCCGTTATCGGAATCTAATTTATCTGCATATTTTGATTGCAAATCACTGTAAAATCTACATACTTCATCCGATTTTGAAAGTATCCTCTTTTCGCATCGTCCCTTATATTTTTGTTTTCGCATATTTTACACCTCTTTTCATTTTCCCAAAAACAAATAAATTTTCCCAAAAACGTTCCCAAAAATAAATTATTTTCCCAAAAACGTAGAAATGGGGGAAATCATAAAAGCCTGTAACCCTATTAAAATCAACCTTTATAAAACATTTGGAGCGATTTTCCCAAAAACGTTCCCAAAAACACTCTATATTATAGGGCAAAATAAATAAGGCTAATTTCTTTGCCCTATTTCATCCTTCTAATATGATAGAATGTTGCTTCCCATATTTTGTGTTTTTCTTTTTAAAACAGATATTAAGAGATTTTCACTCCTTTTATATATTATTTGATTTTCCCTTGAAATTTTGTACTATATGACACGTTGAAATCACAATTTCATGGCAAAAATCATGTCAAAAATGCCTTTATATTTGCAAATTATGCCACTTTTTGATATAACTTCTCATCCAATTAACAAAAAAAATAGATCCTGACAATGCTTTGCATTAATCAAGATCTATTTTATATTTGGGGCAATATTTTCAAGCTAATTGGTGTTACCCTATAACATAGTAAAAATCTCGATCGACTACATTATAATAGAACTACACGACTTTAGCAAGTGAAAATTTCAACGACATCTTATTTATTCTTATCCGTACTGCCAAATCCACCATTACGAAAGGTTTCTACACGATCATCTTCCGTGATTCCATACTCCATAAAGATTCCTTGAGCAAATGCATCACCTAGATTAATATGTACTGATTTATCACCTCTATTAACAAGCTTAACAAAGATATGTCCTTCGTTATTACTAAAGTAATAATCTGCGTCCACCACACCAATTGTATTTGCTAGACAGATTTGATATTTAAATCCAAGTCCACTTCTAGGATAAATCATAAGTACCCAATCTGTATTCATACCGCAACGGATTCCAGTTGGAATTTTAATAGTTTCGTCAGGGTTAAGTGTGAATGTCAGAGGACTTGCGAAATCATATCCTGCACTAAATTTTGTTGCTCTTGCTGGAAGATTAATCGCTTCATAAATGCTTTCAATTTCTCTCTTAGTTGCTGTATCAAGTTCTGGTACATTAAATGTATCAATCCAATCTTTTTCAAACTGTCCGTATGTAATTTTCTCAAATTTTGCAACTCTCTTTGCCATATTAGTAATCTCCTTTGTGTATGTAATTTGTTATAATTATTTCATTAATGAATTTGTGTTAAGTCCACGCTCAACAAGATATTGAATAGCTTTATCACCATCACGAAAGTTTAAAAGTTCATTAATTGTAGGTTTATATTCTTGCCAAGTAGTTTTAATTTCTATGTCTAAATCATCTTTCCATTGCTTAATATTTGTGAACATATCATCCCAAAAGAACAATTGTAATCCTTTTCTTCGCTTTGTAATTCCAAACGGAAATATAAACCATGGATCAAATTTATAAATTTCTTTTTCTATGTTCTCCCAATTGATTTTGATTACATCTGTGTTCGGATGATTCTCACATATTTTATGTGCATACAAATTTATATGAAATGGCTCAATAGTATTGATATGCACTTCCGTTGTTGGTATATAATATTTAAGCATTTTAATATTCCTCATAGTATGTTTCTCCACTTATTTGTGGATATTTTTGTTCTGCATTATGAATCCTTTTGAGAGCAATTTTACGATCCTCAAAAACATTTTCATCAATCTCATCGAAGCTTATGAGATAAGCACGTTTATCTTTTTTGTCTACTCCACAGAACCAATTATCCATAACTGTTCTAACTCTTAATTCGCACAAATCATATGTACCTGTGTTCGGGAACACTCTTGTATAATAAACAACGCTACCGTTTTCAATAGTTTTCATCTTCAATTTCCTCAAAGATATCTTTCATATTGCTCATGAGTTTGTTATATGCTTTAACTACTTTTTTATAAAGATTGTTATTACCTCTATCATCTGGATTATAGAATGGTGCAAATACTGTTCCGTTAGCATAATTCACGTTGATAGATACAAAATTATCTTCTTTATCTACTGATAAATGAAGTATGATTTCTTCTTTATAAAGAGGTTTGTCTAACAAGTAATAACCGTATGAACTTTTAAAATTATTTGCTAAAAAATCTCTTTCTCTCACAAAGGATTTTATATGATAATTCTTTGGCTCAACCATAGTTTATTTTCTCCTTTAAGGTGTGGGAATCAGTTAAGACTCCCACAATTTTTTATATATTAATTAATCACATTTGCTCCATCCACAGGCTTTACAAACATTACATCCACCTTCAAAAGTAAGTTCCTCTCCGCATACAGGGCAAGGATTTTTTACGTTAATAGATTGTTCTTTATCTTCTGTATTTTTCTTGATTACTTTTGATTTCACATTAGACATTTCAATATCGTCACTAAAAATGCTATTTTTCATTTCTTTATACATATCAATTAGTGCATTTGCAATAGCATCAGGACAACATTTTCCTTTGCTTGTATCATGTTTAGTCATTGTTCTTCCAACATATGAAGGGCAAGCAGGACAACTTTTTAATTGATCTGCAATTGTATATACATCAACTCCTGCTCTTGCGCTTAAAGAAATTAAACGAGATACAGCAGCCAAATTTGATTGACACCCACCTGTAGAACCTTTTGAAATGTAGGTTTCAAGTAATTCGCCAGTGATAGGATCAAACATTGCTACAATATGTAAACTTCCACATCCAGACATAACTTTACGTTTTAATCCAATTACGTTATCATCTGCAACTACAATATATCCTCTTGGAAGAGTTTTCTTTTCTTTATCATCATTACCATCTGATACACTTGAAGTTGTCGTAAGAATACCTGATCTTTTACATCCATCTCTAAAAATAGTCACGCCTTTAAGTCCCGATTCCCATGCACTCATATACAGACTTTCTACCTGCTCAATAGTAAAATCATTTGGGACATTTACTGTAGAACTAATAGAAGCATCAATATGAGATTGCCAAATACTTTGCATATAAATTCTATTTTTGTAATCCAGCGTTTGAGCAGTTACGAAATAATCTGGTAACTCTGAATCATCTTTTAGATTATGTTCATCAATATATTTCTTTACAATAGGAGTATAAACTTTATAATACTCATCATGTCCTTTAAGAGATTCTGTTTTACGAGTATAATAATTTGCAAAGATTGGTTCAATGCCACCAGATACACCAAGCATTGTAGATAAGCTACCAGTTGGTGCAATAGTAAGTAATTGTGAATTTCTAAGACCGAATGAAGAAACTAATTCTTTTGTTTCCCCTAAAGCATTTTTGCTATAAAACGCAGATTGTTCAATAGCTTCTGGTTTGTACTTTGGGTACACACCATGATCTTTTGCTAGTAAGGCTGATGTTTTAATTGCTGTATCTGACATAATATGTCCGATCATATCACATAAATCAATCGCTTCTGGACTTCCATATTTAATACCTAATTTAATAAGTAAATCAGCAAGTCCAAAGATTCCAAGTCCAATCTGTCTCCAATCATATACAGATTCTCTTTGTTCTTTCAGCGGGTGAAGCGGTAGCCCTTCATCTAATACTTCGTTCAATGCGATAACAGATTCTTTTACACAATATTTAAAATCATCAAAGTCAAATCCAGTATCACAAACAAATTCAGACAAATTAATACTACCTAACAAACATGATCCGCCCGCTGGAAGAGGTTCTTCGGCACAAGGATTTGTTCCTGCATATTCAAATTCATCATCACAACTAAGTAAATTCCAATTATTAATTCTATCCCAGAAAAGCATTCCAGGTTCAGCATAATCCCAGTTCATTTCACACATTTTATGGAACATTTCATATGCATCTACTTCTTTAGTGATTGTTTCTCCTGTTTCTAGTCTAGTAAACGATAGAGTAAATGAAGTTCTATTCTTTACAGCAACCATAAATTTATCTGTAATTCTAATAGAGATATTTGCTTTGGTAACTCTATCAAGGTCTGATTTAATTCCAATAAATTCTTCCAAATCTGGATGATCGCAAGATAAACTGAGCATCAAAGCCCCTCTACGTCCGGATTGTCCGATCAGTCCAGTAACCATAGAATATAAATCCATAAATGATACTGAACCAGTTGTTTCTTTTGCTGCATTATTTACTTTAGCACCTCTAGGAGATAATTTACTGATATCTACGCCACAACCGCCACCATAGCTATATGTACGAGCCAGTTTTTTAGCACAATCAAAAATACTTTCAATATTATCTTCTGGTGGTTCAATAACATAACAATTACTAAGACTAATTTTTCGTCCCTTATTCTCTAGTCCTCTATTCGCAAGGATTCTACCACCAAATAAGAATTTTTTATCAACAATTAGTTGAGCAATAGTTAGATTTCCACCCGAAATTCGTTCAACCCATTCATCAAAAGATTCATTGTCGCATCTATATTTTCTTTCCCAAATATCTTGTCCTAATTTATTCTCTTTTCCTAACCATTCTTGTACTGTCATTCCTTATCTCCTTTATTCTTATTAAATTTTTCATTAAATAATCTTCTTTCAACTTCATCTGCATCTTTACTTGAAGTCATAAGACACAGACACACATATGCAACTACAAGTACGCATATGATAACAAATAACGCAATTACAGCAATTGCCACACTCATATAACACCACCTCACATATCTTTGATTTTCACTTTTAGCTTCTCCAAAAGTTGATATTTATGTAGCGTATAACACATTGGATCTTTAATAATCTTTTGTGTTTGCTTTTCACAAATTAATTCAATAAGAATTTTTCTTTCATCATCAGAAAAAATATGTGTTGTTTGAATAGTATCAGCATTTACACCTAAAATTTCTCTATCTTTCATCTTCTTATCTCTCCTGTTCCACCATTACGACACTTTAAACATAAATGTGATGTTGCCGCTTCGGTGTAATTTTTTCTTCGTGTAATCATATCTATTACATATTCTTTCCCCTCAATTTCTACGGTGATAAAATCATCTATTTCTCTCCGTAGCTCTCTAATTAGTTCTCCGCTACTTATAATCACTTCTTCAAATTTCCATCCTTTCTTCTAACAAATATTGTTGAATTTCGTACCAATTATTCATTCTTTTACCTGTCCATTCTTTATTCCAACTGTATATCTCCCCAAAGCAAATGTTTTCTTTTGCGTTTGATGTAATAAGATTTTTTGAACTATCGTCAATAAATAATCCATCATTCATATCTATATGTGCTTTGTCAGAGTATTCTTTAAGATTTACACCAATAAATTCTGCAAATGGAAACCATTCTTTAATATATGATTCTTTCTGTTTAAGATTTGGTGAATATCCATGAGAAACAATCTTGATAGTGTAATATTGAGATAATTTCTTAACCGCCCATTGCGCCCATTGCATAAATTTCAATTTTTCAAAGAATCTAGGCTGATTGAAATATAAATCAATATATCCAGGTGGTGCACAATTACATTCTTCAAAACCCCAAGTATCAATATCCCACCATCTTATATAATTAAAATTTTTATAATACTTAAAATCCTCATTATATAAACCAACAATAGATTCAATCGTATTAACCAATGTTCCATCAAAATCAATATAAAGAGTTTTAATATCAGTTCTCATCTGTGATACCTCGTTTAGATTTATCCTTTTTGATAACATTCTCCATTTTTTTAATGGATTCTTCGATATTCCCATCATTTAACACAAAATAATCAATCAGATTAGACTTTTCAAATGTTGTAAATTCTTCACTTTCTTTTTTATAATTAGCTTCCCATGTAGAAAAATCTCCACGTTTCTTTGCTCTTTTTCGCAGCTCACTGAATGGAACATTAACCATAATAGTAACTAAATGAACATCCATTCCTTTTGTTTTAAGTTTTAATTCATAATATCCAGTGGGATTGATAATGTAGAAATCATTATCTAAGATTTGTTGTTTCGTTGCAAAGCTGCAATAATTTACACGTTCCGTATAAGCAATCATATCATTACGATATTTTTCTACTTCATTGGAAGAGATAAATATATGATCACAATTCTCATCTGTTTCATTCTCTCTTCTTTGCCGAGTAGTATACGATTTTAAGACTTTCATATTCAGATTATTCGCTGCTTTTTGGGTAATGGTTGATTTACCCGAAGATGTTCTTCCCAATACACAATATACTGTATGTATAATAATCACCCTCCTATTCTTCTGTATAATCGGTTGCAATCATTCCGAAACAAATTTTATACATTCTTTTCTGAAACCAATTTAAATGTTTGTCTACTTTAATTGTTAATGTATATTTATTACTTCCGAGTTTTAATAGAGTTCCATTTTTTATTTTTGGTGGTGGTTCAATAGTTCCAATCATATTTATACTCCCAATTCAAGTTTAAGTTGTGGTTTAATTGGATTATAATTTTCAAGGGAAAAATCTTCGATTGAGAAATCATAGAAATTATTAGACTTAGGATTAAAATTCATTTTGACTGGTTCAAATTCATAATCATAATGTCCATTAGATGTAGATAAATCTAGTTTTTGTGCATTCGCTCTATTAATAAGTTCATTCGCAACATCAATGTGACGATCATAAATCTGCTCATTCGCTACGAAGTGTGTAAATTTACCTGCTTTATATCCAGTAGCTTTTGCAATCATCATTTGTAAACAAGCATACTGTACTTCATTAACTCCACCTGCTCCACTAGCGGTAATCATATCTCCACTTCTCTGAATAAGACACATATCAAGATATTCACCTCTTACATTCCAGATAGTAAGAAATGCACATGGCGCAAGCCCGTCAGTTTCTCTCAGATCATTTTCTTGCCATAGTGATACGATTTTTCTTCTTCCGTATGGATTAGTTTTGATATCGTTAATTAGATTATTAATTAGATCATATTTTTTTACTGTATATCCGTATCTATGACCAATTGTTCCGTCACCAATATTCCAGTCGTTCCACCATTTTACACCCATATCTTCCATCTCAGAAATTACATTTGTAGGCTTCTGATAAATTGTAAAAATTTCTCTAATCGCACTTTTCCACGCAATAGGACGTAATGTACAAATCGGGAACTCTGTTTGAAGATTATAAGTTCTTACAACATGATTTACAAAATATGTATAAGCTGGTGTGCCATCTTCATATTTAGGACGAGGATTTTCGTCTTTTGTTCCATTTGTGAGAATGTTACGAATATCATTCACAAGTAATAAATCTGCTCTTGTCATACATTATTCCTCCACAATCCATTCTTTTACTGCTTCTTTATATTTATTGCATAATTCTATATTATCGCAATGATAAATAACTCTGCATGGTTTGCCAATACCTACACTAAGAACTCCGAGAATACTACAAAAATCAATAACATACCGCCCGAAAATATAATCTCCATCATAATCTTTAAATCTACTATTCTTTTGCACAAATTTATTTGCATCATCTGTGCTTTTAATGCACACTTTAAATTCAATCATATAAAATCCTTTCTTAATATTTATTCTCCAATTAGCTGCATAAACTGTTCTTCATTAATAATCTGAACGCCTAATGATTTTGCTTTCTTATTTTTACTAGAAGAAGATTCAATATCATTATTAATCAATGCAAATGTTTTAGCTGATACAGAACCAGATACTTTTCCTCCATAAGATTCAATAACAGATTTTAATTCATCTCTATTACTGTATTTCTCCAATGATCCTGTAATAACGAATATTTTCCCTTGTAAGGTATTTTGAGCATTATTAGATTCACTAGGAATTTTAAATGTAAATTCTTTACTCAATTCAAAAACTTTATCCATGTGTGTTATGGCAAATTTTTGAATATTATTACTTGCAACTACACCGATACCATTTACTTTAAGATTCCAAAAATATCCATATCCACAAGAAAAACAATGATAAAATTCTTCAAAGTTATATTTAAAATGTTTAGCAATATCTTTACTTGCACTTTTGCCAATCATGGGTACGGAAAGTGCATAAATAAATCTGTCAAGTGTAGTTTTTCTGCTCTTTTCAATAGATTCTAATAATTTATCTACTGATTTTTTTCCGAATCCTTCAAGACTATACATTTTACCCTTATAATCAGATAGATGATAAATACTCTTAATGGAGTTTAACCAACCAAGGGAAATAAATTTCTCAAGTGTAGCTTCTGATAAATTATCCACATTTAAAGCATTTCGTGAAACTGCGTTGGAAAGTTTTCCTAATAACTTACCTTGACAATCATCATTCATACACATAAGAACTTCTGAATCATTCTCTTTCACAATTTTAGTTTCTCCACCACAAATAGGACATTTATCTGGAATTGTAATTTCTTCTCCGTAATTATTTTCAACTGAATCGCATTGTGGAATAATCATATTTGCTTTGTATAAATTACAAGTACATCCTTTTGTAAAACGAAACTGTTTGAAGATACTTACATTATGAACTGATGCTCTATTAACAATCGTGCCATCAATTTCTACTGGTTCTGTTACAATTGTAGGTGTAAGAACTCCTGTTTTACCCATTGTCCATTCAATATTAATTAACTTTGTAGGATATGTTTCATCTTTCCATTTAAGAGCCATGCGACAATTTTCATGATGTGATGTACTTCCTAATTGCTTAGAAATCTCTTTATTATTTACTTCAAAAATAAGACCATCAACAGGATATTCGTAATACTCTGGCTTCATTTTTTCTACACATTTCGACACGTTAATAGATGTTGAAATATCTGTTAATCTTCGTACGGTTTCAAATCCAATACTATCAAGATAATCTAATTCTTCTGTTTTCCAAGTAAAAGACGGATGAACCATTTCAAATACTACAAATGACAACTTTCTTTGTTTTAATATATTCAGATCGAGATTTCTAAGAGTTCCTGCCGCAAGATTTCGTGGATTAGAGTATGGGGTATCCAGAGTAGAATTAACTCTTTTAAATTCATTCCATGACATCACACATTCTCCACGCACTTCAAAAAAATGTTTATTTGGAATTGTCATTGGAATATTATCAATAAACTTACACTGTTCTGTTACATCTTCTCCAATGATTCCATTGCCACGTGTAATTCCTTGAACAAATTTACCATCATTGTATCGAAGAACTAATGTTAATCCATCTAGTTTATAAGAGCAATACCAATCGTAATCACATAGAAATTTGATAATATCATTAATATCTTTTGTTTTATTTGCACTAAGCATTGGTTTACTATGAGTTACTTTTGTAAAACCATCAAGAACATAACCTTGTACTTTTTGTGTTGGTGATCCTGCGAGCGTAGTTCCCGTTTCTTTCTGAATCATCATTAATTCATCATATAATGCATCGTATTCTTTATCACTCATAATAGGACTATCTTTCCCGTAGTATGCGTATGATGCCTTATTGAGTTCCTGGATTAACTTTTTCATTTTTTTAATATTATCTACCATAACCCTCTATAGCTCCTTAATCCAATATCCATAATCCTGTCAAATGGGTGTTCATCTTCTTTACATTTAATAACTCCAATAAACACAACATCATTACCTGTATGATAAGTTTGTTTGTATTCTAAAAGCCAGTCCCATGCATCTTGCATATTTTTGAATTTGTTTCCCATCACACCGCCATTATGACCATATTTAATACATGGAACATATACATAATGCTTTTTACTCATTTATTCTCCTTATAATACGGACTTTTCTTTGCATATTCTTTCAAATACTTTAACATCTCTGATTCTTCTGGAAAGAATGGATCTTGTTTATGTTCAAGTGCAACATAATTTAGAAAGTTCATCATCAACTGACCAAATCTCCAATCTGGATAACATTGCGTCCATACTCTTTCCAATTCTTTCGTAAACACTGATATTCTATTCTTATCTCTCATGTTTTCTCCTATGAAATTTATTCATCATCTACTCTTACAAACTCAAATATGGAATTTTCGGTTTCTATCGTAATATATTTTACGATTCCTTCTAAATCATTAATAGTAATATAGTTTTTAACACAACTTGTTTTCAAAAGACTAAACTTCATTGAAGTACCGTCTATGTATCGAATGAGCAATGGATAACCAATTTCGATATGATCAATATCAAGTTTTACAACTCTACCAATCCGTTGAGGATATCTATCATCTATTCTATCAGTGCCACGTTCACCGCATGTACCACTATGTTTGATACTTGTAATTTTGCATAACATTTTATTCTCCTAATCTTCTACAGGAATCCATTTCTTAACTTTGACTTCTTTAAGTTCTACTTCTGTGCATTCAATTTCATCATCATACTCCCAAGGTCTTTCATCCTGGCATTCTGTTGCACCTTCTGAATATGTAGTCATGTAAAACTTTCCATTATCTTCAAATACAATCTCATGGATAATCGACCACCGAGTAGTATTTACAATCCTATCAACAATAGTATTGTCATACGGTAAATCAAGTTCATTTACTAAATAATCTTTACTAAATACTTTTGTTCTTGTCATTATATTATTCTCCTTCTACAATTCCCCAACCTTTACAAGTAGGGCATTCACAATATTTTTTGTTAATCTGTGACATAAGCTCTGTTAAAAATTTCTCTACTTTATTTTGTAAATCTTGATAATTTTCTCCGATAATAGATGGAGCTTTTACACAATCTTTTCCAAAATCTGTAGATGTTGAATTTTTAAAATCAATAATCGTTTCTGTTTTATGTGAAATCATACGATTAACCCACTTAGGCTTTCTTTTTCTTTTACTGAATAGATTATTATTTGTATCAATTAAAATATTGTATGGATCAGCCAATGCGATTTTCTTCTTTACTTCAAAATGAAAATCATAATCAGATGTGATATCAGCAACATTAGTATCAATATTTGCTTTAACATAATTTCTTATAATCTTTAACATTTCATCACAATCTAGTTTGCAAGGTTTGTCTTGATATGCTTCTTCTGGATATTCAATTTGTGTGAGTAAATCTGTTTTTGCATTATATTTATTGGGAACAAACTCAAAATTTTCTCTTGAGTAAATTTCTTTAATTTCAAATTCAATTGGTTCATATTCTCCTGGAATAGTGTCATACTTATAGTTATATAATCCAATTACTTCATCGTATTCTTCGCTTTGTTCCATTTCTTGTGTGATAATCTGTGGCATGAGTTCTGTTGCGGTATATCCTACTTTCAGTTCATACCTAACATTAATACGTTTATCTTCTTGCTTTGCTGCTACAACTTTAGGAATGCTATTAAGTTTAAACCATCTATCTTTATTTGTTTTTTCTGGTACTTCACCATCGAATAGATATCTAGTTAAGTCTGTAACTCCATAGTAATTTTCATTTGCTATGTAGATATAATTTTTACAATTGATCACTTTCAGTTTTAATGGATTTTCTTTACTATACATATTTACTCTCCCATATCATGAAATTCTCTACCATTAAGAATATTGATTAGTGCATTTTTATCTCTTTCTAACGCAAGTGAATAAGAACATTTCGCAATAGAATCTGATTGAGATAATGGTTCTCTTTCTAATTCTTCATCAATTTTCTTATCAAGAAATTCTACGAATCTCCATAAACGATCTTCAATAGAAGGAATTAATTTGCCATGAATGTTACCGTTTGTATCAAGTTGTACATCAGCAACGTTGCACTTATTGAAATTAGCGATTTCTTTCTTACTTAACCATTTCATCCATTTGTTGCATTTTTTACAGTATAGTCCTATCTGTGTCCCACTTTCTTTTGTGTAAAATTCTTCACATCCACACTTATTACATTTTTCTGGAATAATAGTTGTTCACCTCTTTTCTTACATACTATATATAGTGCTTATTTCAATTTATAACACTATATATAGTATCATTTTTGCCATGAAATTCTGCTTTCATTTAGTTAGCTTCTTTTATTAGATTTATTGTCATCATACTTCCAGGAGTTTCATAATATGAATCCTCTAAATATGCTATTTTATATTCATAATACGGTTTCAAAGCACTATCTATAATTCTTACCTCAGATAATTCAATTGGTTCTTTTAAGTTTGCTTCATGTATAACCACATTTACATAAATTTTATCATCATATCCCATTAAGAATAATTGAATTAAATCTGCTAGCATAACATTAGGTTGTAAATCAAATAAATTATCGAATGTCATATCTTATACTCCTTTAAACTTTATAAAATAAGAATTATCTAATTCTCAAACTTTCTCTCTGTGGTTCTAAATGACACCATTCACAATTAAGTGATCCATCTTGTCCTTCTAGCCCATTTTCCTTTAAATAATCTCTCAGCTTTTCTCCATCAACAGCATCAGGTTGTTTAATTCTATATTCCTCTGGAATATTTTCTACATCAACATCAATTGTGAGTTTACGCTTCCCACCATTTTTCTGAATATTAAATGAGAATAAATCTGTTGTAAATTTCTTCTTTCCAATTGTTCTCATGCACATTTCAAGATTTTGTTTTAACCACTTGATTCTATTTTCATATGTTTTCTTTCTTGCCGTTAATCTATCATTCTCTTTTGAAATCCCATCAATATCAGATTCAAGAGATCGAATAATCTTAGCGTAGTTATCTGCTTTATTTTCGATTTCTCCGTCCAATGCTTCAAGTGTGTCAATGATTGTTTGCTCATCAACTTCCTCATCTTCTAACATATTCATAAGTTCCAGATATTCTCCTGTGAGTTCATAAATACTTGACATATATTAATTCTCCTTTTCTTTTAATCTTTTTGCATTTTCAAGTAACATATCTTTTAAAAATGTTTGTTTGGTTTTAACTTCTTTTGTTTGAATAGCTTTTACAACAGCATAATTATTTGCAACAAGAATACAATATTTTTTAGCTCTGGTAATTGCAGTATAAAGTAATTCTGAATTATTCATTATGTAGCTGCTATTATCTAATCCAACAATTGTTGAACAGAATCCAGATCCTTGAAGTTTATGTACGGTACACGCATACCCTAGCTCAAGATTTTTACAATCGGATTTTGTAAATAATACTTCTCCAACACCAATAAAATCTATTGTACACATTCCATTCTTTTCAATTTCTTTTACAATTCCCATGTTTCCATTGAATACAGGAGTTGTATCACCTTCTGAATTAATACACTTGTAATTGTTTTTTGTATTAATAACCTTATCTCCTACTCTAATAATATATTTTTTTGCTTCGTCATTTTTCTTTTCTAAGAAAATTTCAATTTCATTGCAATTACTTAATTTGGGGTTGTAAATGGATTGAATTTTAGAATTTAGATTATAACAGGATAATTCTCCACGCAATCTCATAGGAACACACACTTGAACTTCCATAACGTCGTGAAATTTTTCTAATTCTATTTGAAAATGTTTTATGATTTTATCTGATATAGATTCTTCATTTCTTTTTCCAGAAATGTCAAACTCCATATCTTTTAATTCTCCAATAACTGTATTTCCTGTATAATTTCCATCAAAGATTTGTTGTTGATTTGCAATTTTAATTGAAGTTGGAATAATACCACTTCTCAAAGCTTGTCTATGTGGTTTACTTAATTTCACTACTGGTAAAACATTACTATCAAGAATATCAGCAAATACTTGACAATTACCAATAGGTGTAAGCTGTTGTACATCACCCATGATAATTACTTTTGCACCTGTTGGAATAGCTTCCAATAATGATAAGAATAATGTACCATTAATCATAGTTGCTTCATCAATCAAAACAATATCAACTGCTAATTTATTCTCTTTGTTGAACATAAATTCACCATTTTGATATCCTAAAGCTCTATGAATTGTACTAGCTGGAAGTCCCGTAGCTTCGGTAATTCTTACACTAGCTTTTCCTGATAACGCACAAGCCAAAATACTATACCCACTGTATAATGAACATATTCCATTTGCTGTTGACGTTTTACCAACGCCTGCTCCACCAGTTAAAGCCATAACATGATTATCTAGACTAAGCTTAATTGCTGCTCTTTGTTCATCAGTAAACATGAATCCTTGTTTTTCTTCTACATTTTCTGTAATTGTTTCCCAATTTCCTATATTGAATGATCTAGGGATATAATCATCATGAATACTATTAACTTTGTTTGAATCATTTTCTACTACTTTCACAAGTCCAATTTGGAGTCTAAACAATTCGTTCATTATATTTTTCTCCAAATCGTAGAATTTTTTTAATGCTATCTTAGAACCATTATCAAGTACAACCACATCTTTATTATCAATCATTTGTTTCGCTGTAGCATTTATTATTTCTTCTGGTATAAAACCTAATGTATCATATAAGGCTTTCATTAAATCTTGATAATTCAAATAGCTTCTTCCTGCTTCTCCTTGATCATTTAAATAGTATAATAAAAATCCTTTGATTCTTCTAATATCATATTGAGTTATTCCAACTTTACAAGCTACTTCATCAGCCTTTTTAAAACCGATACCTTCAACTCTCAACAAATCATATGGATTGTTTTTGACAATATCAATCACTGTATCTGGTGATTTATAAAAATCTACAAGCTTTTTGATAAATGTATGTGTGAATCCTAACTGACCTAATTCCATATAAATAGAACTATAATCTTTAGATTCCTCATATTCATCAATCATTCTTAAAGCTACTTGATTCCCAATTCCTTTGATTTTCATTAAAGATTTAACATCTCTATTTTCAAGTAATTTAATGACATCATCATATTCATCGAAAAGTTTTTCTACTAAATTTTCATTCAAAACATTTTTCAAAAACTCTTTTTGTTTATCCTTACTTGAAATATCAATACATTTACTAATATAAATCAATCCATATGTATCTCCATATATTTCATGAGTTTCTGCTAATTTGCAAAATACTTTATATGTAGTTCCATATTCAAGCGTACATGTTGTTCCTTTTAATTTAATGGTTTCGATTTCATCAATTTTATTATCTATCCATTTTATTATTCTCATGCTGAATATTGCAAAGTCACCAGATTGTACTTTTTTACTATACTTTGGATAGATAATTCTATCCAAAGCACATTCAAATTTTAAAATTTTCTCTTCCATTAATTGTCCTCACTATCAACAATTAGGGATTTTCCCTTTCCATAGTTTCTATACAAAATCTCATATTGTGTTATGATATCCAATTCTTTATCTATATCAGCAGCGATTATGTTTCTGCCTTCTTCATCCTTTCCAATAATCTTTTTTGCAAATTCCTTTTTAGAATTTTTAATTTCAATAATATCGCCATCTTGCAAAGGTAGTATTTTAAATATCTTCTTGTCTACCTTTCTATATTGTATTTCTCCATTTTTAATGTTATATATTATTAAATTAGGAGCAATTACGTTTCTTGTATTTAATACAAACCACATATCATTTTTCAGCAATGGATCAATATACCTAACGGAATCAAATTTATTTATTTGCATAGTCATTATTTCGTATGGATTTATATTCTCATTTGGGATAATATTGAAAATTTCTAATAAAGATTTCTCATAATTGATATTGTTATAAGATTTTCCAGATTTAGATATTTCAGAATTAGATATGATAATATTTTTTACATTATCATCTTTTATTTTCTTGTTTAGTGTATTTAGAGTCATTTTATCTTTTCCATTCAGAATCATAAAATAATCTCTAAATGTCAATAGTTTCTTTGTTTTTCCATATATATTACAACAATCAGCAATTAAATATTGTTCTAAAACTTTCTTTGTTATTTTTTTCTCTAAGCATTTTTTAAGAAATTCATAAAATGTTGAACTCTGATTCATACAATCAAATAATATATATGGAGTTTCATCTATCTTTTCTTCATCTTTAGTTAGGAACATATCAATTCTTTTCTTTGCTTCATTGATATAATATTCTTTATCCAAATACTCAGGAATTGATTTATCATGTACATCTTCATTGTCAATAAATAAATGAGTAGGTGTATTTGCAAACTGTTCATAAGATTTAACACCTTTTTCAATCTTCAGTTTGTAAATAGATCCATCTAATTGTCGTTTACTAGCAAATACTCTATGTACTTTACCTTTTAAAAGTTCTCCATTTATGGATGTGATTTTGTTGTCTTTTCCTGATACTCCATTTCCATACCATATTTCTTTGTATTTTGCAGATAATTTAATAACTTTTTGAAATTTTATGTACTCTTCACATTCATTTATAGTTTGCTCAACTGGAATATCATATGCTAGATAATTTCTAACAGCATCATTCAAAATCGGCAAATCATTATCAATTGGTTTATTGAATTTAACCATTGCTCCTTTACATTCCAGTTCCCCATTTTTCTTAACTGCAATGTAGTTATTTACATCTTTTTGAATGAGTTTTGTATATTCATCTATCTCAAACTCCATTTTAAGTCTTTTACCCACTTGATTTGTTATCTCAATCACTTTATTTTTCATTTCTTCATTCTCACAAAGAACAAAAATACCATCAGTATTAGTTTGTAATAATCTACAATAAGGTTCAAGTTTGTCAATCAAATCAAGAATGAACATTTGTCCAAAAATACAAGTAAGATTCGCCATTAGTGGATCATATGATGGATTGTTTCTATCTTTTCCTGCTCCATACACACCATTAATCATAGGTTTAAGAGCTTTATTTTTTGGATTCTTTTCTGATTTTAATTTTAATCTAAAATCTCTCATTTGCTTGAAGTCATCAGGATTTTTAAATTTTCTACTCAACAAACCATATTCAATATCTGTTGTAGGATACATTGATGCTACATCAGCATGTAGAATAATTCCTTCAAATACAGCTTCTTTATCATCAGCTCCATGACACCCTCCCCATGCAAATACATGGGGAATACCTGCGACTGTACAACATAACTGATTATTATGTTGGTTATCTTCTGACCGAAGGTGTTCTTTATACCTCCAATTTTTAGGATTCATATACCATTCTGGAATAAATCTGTATTTATCTGATAATTGAATTGTTTCTGGAAGACGAATATCAAATTCATCATCGAGAGTATGTTGATCGACAGCATTAAGAATTTTAGGAGAAACCGCTAATTGAACCTTTGTTTTAGTAAAATACGACATATCAAGACCATATAATTCAATGATATCTAGCTGACCTTCAAAATCATCCCAACAATAATCAAGAACTCTTAATACCTCTATTACATCATGGTGATTGTAATAGAGTGTTTGTTCTATTTCTTCTTGCGTGAGAGGTCTATCAATATTAAAGTCTACTTCTGTTTCTCTAATATCATCTCCCATAAATGCTTCTAACTGCTTCAATGATTTATCTTTTAAAATGGTATCATAATCATTTAATGGATATTTCTTTGCATTTTTTACAACTTGAAAAGGTTTTTTACCTTCTTTGATGAGTTTATCATTTACATATCCGACATTCATTCCATCCAGGATTCCTTTAAAAATTCCTGTATCGTATTGTCGTCCATTATATGAAATAAAAATATCATCTTTATATTCATTGTAAAATTCTATTAATTTTGCTCTGTCATTTACTATAACTACTTCTTTATTTCTATCTTCATAATTTATAAATGTAACGCAAAACCAATTGATCTTAGTGAATACCTCGAAATCATAACCATGAATTTTACTTTTGTCTATTATATCAATCACCATCCTTATCCAAATGCAAATCCAGAAATTTTATCACTCTTATAAAACATCCAATCATCAATTAAAACTTGTGCCGATTTTGTTTTATAATCAATTGAAAATCTACCAACAATATCAAATTCAACATTATCTCCAATATCTATAATTTCTTTATATTGTGCTGCTAAAGAACTTCCTTTGGTTTGTTTTATGAATTTGATATTGTGATATGTAAATTCGATTCTATTTTGTTTAGAACCCAATAGATACAAATTGTATTTATTACATGGAATATTTTTGATAAGAAATATCGGTTCACTAATCGTATTACCCCAAATGTAGTCATATTTCGCTACATTTTTGATAATCTGATCATGAATTTGATTTGATTCATAGACGTTATAGACATGATATGTAGGTTCATTAATACTTTTCATAGTTGATAATAATTCAAATAATCTATTTGTATTATCAACACTTATTTCACAACCAAATGCTCCTGAATGACCTTCTACTTTATTAAATAAACCTGTATTTTTACACCATTCATTAAAATCTAGTATTTCGCATTTGTCGCTTCCTCTTCCACTTCCTCTACATATATCACCTTTTCTTCTCATTAATAAACATGGACGTTGATATTGGTCAGCAAGTCTATTAGCAATTAAACCAGTGGAATTACCGTCAACATCATCTTTTGCATTACATACTAGAATTGGAAATTTATCAAGATTGTATTTTGATATTTCTTCAGATAATATCGCAGCACTTTCTTCTGTTTGTTTTTTCTGTTTACGGTTGCTTGATTGACACGCTTTTAACACATAATCTTGAATCGGCATATTTATAATTCCTTGACCTCTAACTTTTCTATCAAGAAATTTATCAGAATTACATAACGCTTCAAACATATAACATTTATCTTGATAATCTCCAAGTCTAATCATTGAATTGATTAATGGACATACATAGAAACCCATACCATTGATCGTAACTTTATTATTCATTGAATACATTTGAGCTTCTACAAATGTACTAATCAACTTATTTTTATTAGTATGATTTCTAATCTCTTCAAGACCTTTTAATATTAAATATCGTGTTTGAAGATTTAAAACATCCGCTCTATCACCAATCATACCAAGAGCCACTAAATCTAAATAATCATCAGCATAATTTACTTTATAATATTTGTCTAATAATTTTGTAAATTTGTATGTAATTCCAACTCCTGTCATAGCTTTATCTATAATTTTTTTTGATGATTGATTATTAATTACAATTGCAGGATTTCCAGATGTGTCAATCGCATGATGATCCAAAATAATCACATCTTTACCAGAGTTAATTAATCGCTTACATTCATTCCAATCACCGCTACCAGCATCAGGAACAATAACTAAATCTGAATTATCTGAACACATAGAATCTATAAATTCAGATAATCCATGCACTTTCCCACTGTGAATAAAACATCTAATTTCTATTGATGGATTTATTCTTTTGGTATATTGATATATATTTGCACCAGATGTATATCCATCCACATCACAGTCAACAAGTAAATCAATTATATGATTCTGCGATACGTGATGCACATATATATCTCTTGCTTTTTCTATATTGTCAAATAATTTTTCACTTTCAACATGTTTAATGGTTGGATGTAAAAATGAATCAATATCTTCAATACCTTTTAATGTTAAAATATCATTTAATTCATATCCAAACCTCACATGTCCAAGTACATCATATTTAAAACTCACTCTGCACCACCTTAATTATTGATTTGTTCCTACATATATTTTATTCTCCATAAGTTTCAACAAAGTCTCTTTACCTCTATCTGTTGGAGAATCTTTATAACCTAACAAATTTGTACTATCCCATAGTACAGATACAGAAACAAATGGACTTAATTTATCTATGATTTTATCTTTTATGTGTTGTGACCAGTTTTTACATTCGTCTGAATCAAGAGTTTGATATTGTTTATCCAATGCAACGATAACTTCTCTAACTCCTAACATAAGAATCATTCCTTTTTGATAATCAGTTAAATTACTTCCGCATAAAGCAACTGTAAAATTATCTTCACCAAACATAGTATCAGTTTGAAATACTGATTTTTCAGCTTCTACAAGCATTATCTTTCTCTTTTTTTGAATTGCATTTATATTATGATTTAAACCAAATAAATTTAATCCAAGAGAATGATTATAAAATTTATTGCCAATTTTAAACGGTGCATATTTACCGAATAATTCAATATCATCAGGTAATAATGCTCTCGATCTTACACCAACTAAATTATTGTTCATATCGTAATGAGGTATGATAATTTTTTGTTGCCATGTTGAATAAAGAATATTGTACTTTTTCATTGTTTCTACAGAAATTCCTTCTTCTATCCATGATTGACAATAAAAGTGCTGAAATATATTAAGAATGTTTTTATCGTAAGGAACTAATATTTTATCTTTTGGTTTTACCTTTTTATTTTTCTTATATTTTTTAATAAACTCCCAATCGGAAATTTGTTCTTGTTTACCAAATCCATACACATGATTGTCAAGATTTAATTTTACAGAAATCCAATTGATAGCTTTTTGAAATTCTTCTTGTTCATATCCTTTATATCCCATGACTACGCCAATAATATCTAATTGACCGCATTCTGTATAACAATGAAATGACATAGAATCTTTATAAAAATATAATTTAGGTTTAGTTCCATGATGACATATTGTATCTGTAATCCACATATCATCATCTTCGTAATAAAAAGTAGCTCCCATTAATTCAAGAAGTTTCTTAATATCATCTTCTGTAAGTTTACTTTTTAATTCCTGGGCGGTCATATAAGTACCTCCCTACTTAGATAATTGCATTGCTAAATCTGATCCAGATACATCAATATCAGTTTCAATAATACCAACATCTCCAACATCATCTAATCTAAAATCAATCAACGTTTTCTCAATATCAGTAATTAATTCATAGTTATAATCCGTCACAAAACAATCTACTTCCCTCATAGTTCCCATATTGAGTTTTGTCCAAATTATGATAGTTTTCCATTTTCCACCACGATTTTTAAATATGTAGTAAGACATATTGGGGATTAATGATCCGAATGAACCATCTGACTCAAGAATTGGTTTTAATCTTTTTAAATCTTTGTGTGTTACAGGAAGTGCAAGTATACCACCATCAGCTTTTTCGATAATAGCTTTAGATCCTTTTAATGCGCCTGCATCTTTATTGTTATCTTCTTTATAATTATCATTTAACTGTGTAGCTGAACCAAGATATACATTAAATTTATTACAAACTGATTTTAATGCTGCACTGAATAAGAAAAGAATCTGGTCTGTTCTAAGTCTTGTGTGTGTTTTATTATAATAATATTCATAAAGCGATGGTGAATCATTGATATAATCAAAGAAACAAGCTACTATTCCATAGTTTAAAACATATTTCTCAATAGTTTCAGAAATCAAATCAATTGTAAAATCTGGCATATACTCTATATAATAATTATAATTCTCTATGTATTTTGCAGATTCATCAAGAATTGATTCTTCTTCTGGCGTAATATCACTCCATTCTTCAATTCTATCCTGATCAACTCCACTAACATGAGCTAAAATGATATCTTGAATTTCCTCTTTTTCAAGCTCTGTTGAAATAAATAACACTGGTTGGCTTTCACCTGTTGGAATCCATTCTCTTTTATTCCAATCATAAATTCTATCTGATACCATGTTACATCCATCTGCTAATGAAGATCTTGATTTTCCTCCACCAGATACAGAACTTCTTAAAATGTATTTTTTAGGTCGCATTCCTCGATATACTGTAGTTAAATATCCAGATTGAAACGGATAACCATATACATTTTGCTGATTCTTATGTTCATTTAATCTTTCTACAATACCTTCACCTGCTCTAAATGAATAGTTATCACCAAAAACATTCTTCCATTTAGATTTAAAATCCATAAATTTATTATTTATTTCATTTAAAACTTCTATGCTTGTTAATTGGTTGAAGTGTTCCAGTTTTTCATCATCGTCTTCATCATATATAAATGATGTATCCATTTTAAGTGATTCTGTAGCATTCCTAATGATTGAATATTTTCTTACATCGTCATAATATTTACCTACGTTTGATATTTTATCCGATGACATATCAATCGCAGACTCAATATAACCCCACCCATCATTATTTTTCCATAAAGACAAAGCGGTATCAAATTGTGATATTTCATTTTCAATATCTATGGGTGTGATTTTTTCAGCCGTTCTTTTCTTAGCAATATTAATAATTGCACCCCATATCATTTTATGAAAATTCTCAGGATAATCATTTGTATTAGTTGCATATTTTTCATCCAATGCTAATCTTGGATTCAAACAATAACAACCAAATAATAAAAATATAGCTTTCTTATCTACCTGTTGATTAAAATTAATTTGAATCACCACCCTCTATCAAATCACCTAAATTAATCAATGATGTAGATGATTTTGTTTTATTCATATTTACAGATTTTCTATTTACAATTTTTGTTTTAATATCCAATTTAGAGATTTTATCAGCTTGTTCTTTTTGTTTTTCTTGTTGTATATAAAAGTCACAGGCTTCATTGTAATAATCATCTATTATGTAAATTCCGTATTTTATATCAAATGACTTACCTAAAATTTCTTTACAATACCATAATGTATATGTCATTGCAGCATATGGATAATTATATTCTTTTCTAAATTTCTTTATTTGCTTTAGAATCAATCCATTTGCTTTGTCTAAATGAAAAATATCGAAAATATAACGCATAAGTTCTTTGTATTCATTAGCGTCTCTTTCGACTTTTTTGTAACAATCTACGCAATAACTATTATTATCGTATTTATATCTTTCCTCTGGTAATAATGTTTTACCACAACGCTTACATTTTATTGATCTAGCCATAATATACCTACTTCAAATTGGGAGGGAATTACCCTCCCGTCAATTAGTTATATTTATTTGATGTTATATTTACCAACAAGTTCTTCAAGTTCCATTACAATTACTTTTGTAAGATCAATCTGTGTATCTCTAAGATCATTGAACATCTTTACATTACCATTATCATCAAGACCAAGATTTCTCTGAAGAACGGCTGTTGCTTCTGCAAGATGACCATTTGATGCAAGTAAACTACCAAGTTCAATACCCTTTGCTTTGATTGATTCAAAGTCTTCAACTGGTGCAGTCTTATCAATTGTTTTCTCCTTAGTAGTGAAATCTCCACCTAAATCTTCAACCGCATTCGTCCATGCCTTTTTAAGATCTTTAACATTAATCTCATCTGGAAGACCGAATGTATCCTTTAAATCTGGATACTTCTCTGTCTTCTTAAAGGTAATGAATCTTTCATCCTTTTCTCTGTACATATATCCAACAAGATAAGCAGCTTCTCTACAGTAAGAAAATGTATTCTTATTAAGTTTTAAAGTATCGCTTTCTTTCTTTGTATCGAAATCCTTACTATGTGTTGACTGTGCGATGAAATGTACTGTATATCCAAGGCTCTGAATGATGCCAATGTTTCTTAATGCACTCTTAAAACGAAGTGAACCTTCACCAAATGCACCAACATCTTTTAAGATTTCCGCATCTCTGTTTTCAAGTACATATCTCTCGCAACTTTCTTCAAATTTATCGAGCGTATCAATTACAATACATGAAAATCTTTTTTTAAATTCAGGGTTTCTTAACTGACCAATAACTGATTTTAAATCTGCCATTGTATCAATTTTTACAGCCATAATTCCTGGAATATTTTGGAATCTATCCTCAAATTCTAAGAATAATGGCTGTTTATCTGGATATAAACTCTTTAAGAAATTCATTAAAGTTGTAGTCTTACCTACACCAGTATCACCCATCCAAACCATTGAATACTGAGTTAAATCCACAGATACCTTATTTGGCTGTAAATCTAATAAATTAATCATCATAATTTTGTTTCTCCTTTTATGTTATTATTTAAAATTTTCTCAATATTATCAAAATCCCAATACCAAATCTCTAATAGTTTGATATTATGTTTTTTTGCATATTTACGTTTTCTTTCATCATGTTCTTGTTGAATTTCCAATCTTTCCTTTGTGAAAAAATCTCCAACAAAACTACTTCCATCATGAAAATTACCTTGATATTCAATTAATAAATCAAAATCCGGTAAATAAAAATCATACCTTAATTTTCTACCACCAACGCCAAACAAATCTTCATATGATTTTTGAGATTCATAATTAATATCGTTGTTATTAAAATAATTTGATATTTTAACTTCACCCTTATATTTCTTTTCACATCTAGGGCATCCGTGATTTTTGTATATTGCATTTATTGGATACGAATTCCACACATTTCCACATTTTTCACACAATACTTCTGCCTGTGTTTTATTATTCATATATTTTCCAATAACTTTTATGTTTGGATGAGTATTTCTCATATCCTCTTCATATTGACATTGACTTTTTAAAAAATGACCGTTACAATTTAAACAACCATGATTTCTTAAAAGATTATTGGGTGTAGCTCCCCATTCTTTTCCACAATTTAAACATTTCACATTTATTAAAGTATGATTATTTACATATTTACCAATTATCTCAATTTGTGGATTTATAAGTTTTATTTCTTTAACAAATTGTTCATGTGATTTAGTTTGAGATTTTATTCTCTTCTTATATCCACAAATGGGACATCCTTGACCCCTAACTAACTGATCTGGTCTAGGATTCCAAACATTACCACATATACAACAATTGCACTTGATAGGAGTTTTATTATTTATATAATCTCCTTGGATTTCTATATTTGGTTGTTTAATTTTCATTTCATTTATGAAATCTTCTGTAGATTTTCTTTTCATAAAACTCCTTTCTTATTATCCACCTACTCAAGATTACTCTTGAGTAGGCTTTTTTGTTTTATTGTAAAAATGGATTGTATGTAGTTGCAGGAGCAGGAGTTGGATTTTTCTCAAATCCTTCTGCTGTTTCTGTATGTGCTGATTCTCCCATTTCAATCTCTTTGAGTTTTGCTTTTCTCTTAGATTTCAGAGTATCTACAACATCTTCTGTAAGATCATGCTCATAAATAGTTGATACTGCAACACCAGATTTAATTTCATTTCTTCTGATATTTCTCTTTACTTTTTTAACAATATCTGTTCCAAACGCAGCCTTCTCAACTTCTTCTGTGATTTCAACAGTATTAATTACAACACCTGTGAATTTAGTAAAGCATCCATCATAATATCCTGCATCTCGGAAATCTGTAGCCATTGATTTATCAACAGTCATTCTAATTGGAATTAGGTGATCAGCTTCATATTTAGCATCTTTTCCAAATCCATCAGCCATTTGACCAATAGCATTCATTGTAACTACGAGATTTCCAGTAGGAACATCTTTCACAATCTCATCTGTAATCTTTTCTACAATTCCTTCTACTTCAAATTTAGCTTCCAGAACTGTACTCTCATAATCTTTCGGCTCAATTTTATTAATAAATTTAGCGTTGATTTTGTTTGAAGATACTACTTTTCCATTAATCTTGAAGTCGTTATCTGTGAATGTACCATCTGTAATAGATACAATATCTGGTGATTCTCCTTCTGAGCAATGTTCAATATCTTTCAGATTGTTTTTTGCATCCATATACTGTTTATAGAAGTAACTTTCTTCTGTTGTAAACTCTTTCTTTTCATTTTTCTTGTATTTATTCGCATAGAAATTAATCTCATGTTCACTATTGTCAGCAGTTCTTAATACAAGACTTCCTCCGATTGCGTCTACACCTTTTTTTGTTTTAAACTCTTCAATATTATTTTTTACAAGTTTTCCTGTTACTGTTACTAGATTCTTTAATTCTTTCATGTGTTTTTCTCCTTAATAATTGTTTATTTAATTTTTAATTTGTTTATGATAAACGCCCTATCGGACGGAACATGGAATTAAATCTATAAGATAAATTCTATGTCAACAGTGGTTTATGGGTACAAAATCCCAAGGGTATGCTGCTAACCACCCATATTTTATTTCTCTATTTAATTTCAATTTATTTGGAAAATTCGATTCGATTGAATCTACAAGATTTATTTCTCCGATGAAATTTGGATTTCCTGTTATCTATCTCTTTCAGATAATGTAATTGTATCAATGTTGACTCCAAGCAATCTCTGTAATACCATTGGTGCTTCATCAATTAAAAACTTTTTACTTGAAACCAATGATCTGTCTTTAAGTAACTCTTGTACTGTCATTGGTTCAGGAATAGTTAAGCCAATTCTTGTAGCAATATCTTTAACAACTCCTACCCCGGTATAATCTGCACATACAACTGGATATTGTGTAATATGACTTCTATATGTTAAATATGTTGTTTTACCTTTGCCTCTTTCTAAATTACAAATTTCCATTTAATTATTCTCCTTTTCATCATCCTCATTCACAACTTTGTCAATCTGCTCTGTAATATAATCAACTACATCTTTACCAGTTTTACCAATCGCTTGAATGTTACCTGTGGTTACATTATCTAAAACAACCATTGTATATACTGTATCTTTTGATGGTGTCATAACCACTATTGCTACACTAATACAAAACCATATAAACGATTTTTTCAAACATTGTTTAAGAGTTTCATCTTTTTTATTATCCATATATGGAATAAATGCAAATGCCATTATAATAAATGCAATAAATGTAACAAATAAGAATGCCATGTTAATGCTATCTGCTAGTTCTGCAAAATAAATTAACCACGGACTAATAATCGGTTTCATAATGCCTCACCTCCTATCTATTTATTCTCTAACTTAAAACGAAAGATCCATCTACATTTTACATTCAATCTCCTTTAACTCATCTTGCATCCTCTTAATCTCATTTTGTAGAAACTCAATTCTAATCTTACTCTCTTTCTTTATTCTTTCTCTTTTAGCCTTATCATTCTTATCGAAAAATTCATCTTCAAAATTCCAATATTCATGTTGAGTACCTTCCCAATCATGTTTTGATACAATCTGAACTTTTCTAACTTCTACCGTAGGATAATCCCAATCACAATCATACCCACAACATTGTTTATCTTCTCTATATCCTTTATCAGTTTTTATACATTCACAGTAACCTAAATATGATGTATCTGAATCAAATATGATTTCATAATAATACTTCTCTTCTTCGTCAATATAAATATTTGCTTTCACTTGATCTTTATAATCGTTACTTATAACTTCTGCACAAACCAAACCCAAATATCTAAGATCTTCCGCAAAATCCGCATATTTCTCAAAATGATAATTAATATCCTGAGCTAAAGGAGCAATAAGAAATGCTGTGTTAAGTTTATCTTTAGCTTTTCTCTTATCGTTAAGTTCTTCAACCTCATTGATTAATAACTTGAAAAACTTTGTTACAATCGGTTTATAAAAATCCTCTATGTACATTTGTTCTCCTTTCAATATCCTTTTATCTCGAATAATTCTTCTTCATATGAGATACACTCATGTCTTTTACAATTATCTATTGTGCATTGAAATTCTTTACACCAGGGACTTCCATCTCCCATGTGATCATATGGACAGTGATAATCTTTTCTGCAATATTCACAATTTGTATATTTCTCACACGCCATTTATTTATTCTCCATTTCACTTTTCAAATCTATTCCACTTTTCAAATCTATATTTTTGTTTAATATCAGGATATTTTTGATGATCCACTTCACTCATAAACATCTCATAAGGTCTTGCATAGATTTTAAACTGTCCATACAATGCTTGATACACAACCATATATTCATCTTTCTCTGTATGTTTTGCAATACATAAGATTTTATAAAGATATTCATTTGGTGAATTTACTGTATTTGTTATTTCTCTTTTAAAATGCTGAACAATATCACCTTGATTAAAACTATTTCGATAACTCGTATTAAGCCTACCGTATTGCTCAAGAAGTTCTTTCATATAATTTTTCTTCGCCACTAATAATTTCTCCTTTATGATAATTTATTTGCAAGAACATTTAACGCTTTTACAACTTCGATATTTTCTTGAATATATTGAGGGGCTAGAACATTTTCATAATCACCATATAAACTACATTGTTCTTGATAATAGACTTGTTCATCTTCACCAATGAAATAATCATTTCTACCAAGTAATTGCAACTTTAACTCTCTGATTACATCTAATGGATTAATCTCAACAGGTTTTTCAATTTTACCAGTTACTTTAATGTTCATTTATGTATTCTCCATTTACCAAGAAATTTGAATTATACTATGGTCTTTTTCATATTTTACAGCAAAATCATAACCATTTTTTCTTAAAACATCTTCTAAATCTTTTGATAACGTTCTAAATGGTTCTGGTTTTGAAATTGTCCATTGAATTGCATTATCTTCTGAATATGAAGCATGTTTTCGTATTTCCTTGTCTATTTTATCAATATAATTTTTTAATTTATTATTATATTCTGTATTTCTTTTAATTAATTCTCTTGCTTCTTTTGCACTAATCATAACTTCTCTTCTCCTAACATTTTCTTCACATCAAGTACGTCAATCTTCTGGTAATGATACTCATATGGTGATTCAATATAATCTTTATTTAATTTATCAGTAACATCATTGACGCAATATACAGCACATCTACTACCATGCCCGTTGCAACCAAAATATATTTCTGCTTTTTCGCAATTTTCTTCACCAATTTTAAAATTACTTTTTCTACATTCAATACATTTATTTACTTTTTTACATCTCTCATTGAGCTTATCTACCAGGAATTTTGCGGAAGATTCATCCCATGTGATTCCATCTATTACTTCGCCATAAGAATGTGTGATTAGATATGCTCCATCTACTTCACTCTTGATCATCTTAACCTCCAATAATTGCTTTAGCTAATTTATCCCAATCAGATTCATAATCTTCTTTTGATAATTCTGTCAATACTTCATCAATCGTATAATTATCAATATCCGCTTCTTTGGACGCTTCGATAGCTGATTTCCCTTGAGCAAGAAGTTTTACAAATTTATCTACTTTAACATCTTTCATATTTTAATTCTCCTTATGATATTCTTTATCTAGCCAATGAATACAATTTTCAATCGCAGCATCTTTATTGCTAAATGTATATCCACTAGGACTACACCAAACTTCTGATCCATTAATTACAGTTCTATGAACGAAATACGGTGCAAGTTCTTCAAGTGACATTGCTCTAAATCTATCTATATTTCTCATAAATATCCCCTTTCCTATTTATTAGAATGTGTAGGTAGGGAATCGAACCCTACCATCCTATATTTCTCCATATAGAATCACACCATGTCTACACTATTTACTTCTTTGTTGCATCAACAACTGTACTATTTGCGCCTTTTACAGTTACCCAACCATGTTTAAGTCTTGCTTCCGCTTCTTTCATCTTAATAAGATCTTCTGTAATGGATGCACTAAGTTCTTTATTAGCTTCTGCTTGCGCTTTTGCCTTTGTTCTAGTATTCTCCGCATCGGCTTCTGTTTTGATTTTTGCCTTTTCTGCATCAGCTTGAGCCTTTGTAATTTCAATCTGAGCATCCGCTTCTGCTTGTAGCTGCTCAGTCTGTTTCTGTACCTTTACTTTCTCCTGTTCAGCTTGAGCTTGCTGTTTCTCCTGTAGTGCTGTAACACGATTGTCAATAGCTTGTTTTAGCTTTTCATCTGGATGTACGTCAACGATAGAAGCATCAAGGACTTCAATTCCATATTTCTTATGGAAATCCTTATTAAGATATTCCGTGATTGCATTATTCAGTTTAGATCTATTTCCAGAATAAATATCCATCATGGAATAATCTGTTGTTACTTCTGAGATTTTAGATTTCAGAACAGTCTTAACACGATTTTCTACAATATCATTTCCATCCATACCTTTAAATTTCTTGTATGTATCAATAACTGTTTCAGGATCGTAACGATAACTCATCTGAAATGAAACTGCGATGCTAGCATCATCAGATGTTGCCACTTTGAAAGAATCATCTTCTTTACTACCTTCTCTTTTATCTTTCGTAAGAACAAGAATCTCATTACTTGTAGAAAATTCTTTGAGTTTATTCATAGGTGCAATAAAATGTGCGCCTGGTGTGAGTACCGTATCTTGTACTCCATCTTTGTAATTGTAAACAATACCGACTTTACCAGTTCCAATAAGCTTAAGATGAGATACTGTAAAAACTCCACCAATAACCGCTGCTGCGATAACAATTCCTGCAATAAGTTGTTTCATAAATTAATCCTCTTTCTTAATATTATTTTTAATTTTTGTATAAACTTCTTTTTCAATATTAAATTTTTCATCATCTCTGTGCATTTCAGACTCCATTTTGTGAATAACCCACCATGAAATTAATGATATGATTAGTGCTACAAGAGCAAAAGCACATGCACTAAGTAAAAATATAACCCACATGTATATCATCACCACCTTTCTAATATTTATTTCTCCATGAAATCAGAGTTTTAATTAGTTCCATAATCCATCAATTTTTACTGTCCTATGATTGATCCATCTATATTTGATTTCACTACCATATCCGCACGATTCATCACAATTATTATTTGTACATATTGGCAAAAGTTCTGTTACTTCTGGTTCATCCATATATGAAAATTCATAACATAATAAACCCATCTCTAATTTAGAACCACATCTAGGACATTTACCTTTGATTTTAATTTTCTTACTCATGCATAATCCTCATTTTCAAGAACTGATCCGCAATTTTCACATTTTATTTTTACTTTTTCTACTCGTTTAGTTTGCTCTGGTAATTGATGCGGATTTCTGGGTTGATTTTTGTAATTGTTTTAAATTACTTTCATTCTCTACTCCTCCATTTATTCCATATCCTGACATAAAACAATCATCAATCAATTTTTCGGCAATATATTTTCCATGAGATAATCTAATAAGGTAATCTCCAAGTGGCTCTTTATTCTTCAATACTTCATTATGCCATCCATTAATACGATATCTAATAATGGTATCGCTATGATCGCATAAATACATTCGTCCAATCCATTCTTGTAAACAACTACTCCACGGATAAACCGTTACAAATTTGATTTTTGCTTCGTTAAGCCATTGTCTAATCCTAATGTCGCTATCTACAAATATAACGTCTACTTTACCTATATTCTCTTTTATATATTGGATAAAATTATTTGGAAAATCTGGATTATCGACACTGATAATCTGTTGTTTGAATTGATTTAGATGCCCTTCTACAGACAGAAGATGTAAACTTGATTCCCACCATTTACGTTCTTCTTCAATTTCTTCTTCATTTGGTAATCGCTTTATGGTTTTAAATTTACGAATATCAACATCCAAAATATCATAATCTTTCATATGCTCACTTGCGTATGTCTTACCGCAACACGTATAAGCACTGGTAACTAACGTATTTTTCATAAGCAAACTTTTCCTATATAAATCCATTCTAATTTCTTGCGAATATCTATATCATCAATTGGAAAATAAATCACACATGGATATTTGTCTGGTATATTAGTAAATTCTCCACCACGCTCATGATATTCTCTAATTGTTTCTAATACTTTTCCTGTATTATCATTTTCATTTGGAGTGAATCCAAAATATTCTTCAAGAGATTCAGGACAATCAAAATATTTTTCAATCATTTCCATAAAGTCAACCATTTCATTTATATCGTGAATAATATTGAGACATTCAATAGGATCATACGCATCACAATTTGCAACAGAATTTGCGAAAAGTTTAATAGATGAATTTTCAAGACGTGTTCTTAAAAGACAACGATCATGACAAGCACGATCTTCTGGTTCACAATGTTTACATCTATAGCAATTATGTTCAAGTTCATTATGATTATGTACGCCTGTATTTACAAAATGAACAGAATTGTTAGTATCACCAGGTATACATCTATGTGCTAGCCTAAACGTACCATCGTCATTTCTGATTATATCTTTATACTTATTCAATAGAAAATTTATATTATCTTGTTCTACTGTATTCGTACCATACATAACATCTCCTCCATGAAATGAAAATTTCAGACTAATCCATGTTCTCTTGATTCTGTCCATTTCTTAAAATCATCAATTGTAAACTCTTCTGATTTAATATCATCACGCAATAATACAGTATAATGAGGTACATCTTCGTTTAAATTCTGGTCAAGGAAATCATTAATTACAGCAAATGAATTATAAATGCCTAATTTATATGCTTTCTTCTCAGATTCAGTCATACCAGTACAAACATTTACCTCTGTATCTTCTAATACTTTCTTATATGTATTAATACTTTCTACCAACATCATAGCTTCATTTTCTTTTGTATTTGTTTTATTCGGTTTCATGTAATGCATCCTCCAACTTCTCAATTTCTTCTCTCAACTCATCATTCTGCAAATCAAGAGCATTATTTTCATTTTGCAAATCTTCGTTTTCTTTTTCTAAATCATAAACTTTATCTAACAATTCCTGATATTCTTCGTCGCTATGTATCGGTGTTAGCTTCTCAATCTCATCCGCCAAATCCGAATTGTAATAACTTCTTACAAGACAAGCAACATCTTGAAGATCATTAACTTCTTCCCAATTACCTTCAATCAGAATCATTTCATTTCTCCTTTAGACGACATATAAATAAACTGATTTTTAAATTCTTTGACCTCATCAGATGTTTTAATAAATGGCTGTAAAATTTCATTTATTTCTTCTTCATGTTCAATACCCCAATTATTAAATGAATCATCTATAATTTTTGATTCAGTTCGTTTACCTCTCATATAAATCATCTCGATTCGCTAAAATTTTTTGAATCGTACTTTTATCTTTTTCAGAAAGCATATTCCAATCTAGTTTAAAATCATTACAATTATTTCGTTTATTCCACCCATCTGCACAATCATAAGAATTTCTATAACTACAATAATCACAAATCATATTTATTACTTCTCCATTTCATCAAGCAATTTCTCACAACGTTTAATATGATATCTTAGCTTTCTATTTCTTTCGCTGTTTGTGCGACCACAACATTGATTAAATCCAAGAATATCTTCTGCTAATCCCTTTGAGTATTCTACAAATTGCTTTGTAACTTTAACATTATTCATCCATTTACCACCTTATATGTGCCTTTTAAGGCATATTTTGGTCAAAAATACACCTTAAAAGACGTAATTTTTACGATGAAAGGGAACTTTTATTTATTTAATTCCATCAAATGCTTTGTAACTAAAAGATATTCAACCATTCTTCCACTGGTTTTTTCTTTGATTCGCCACTTATGTTTCCTTTTGTTCTACCTTTTGATAACAAATGGCTATGTGATACTCCACCAATTTTTACTCCTTCTGAAACATAAATTGGATGATTGTTCCATATTTTTCTTTTTAATTCATACACATCAAAAGATTCTTTATATTTAGTTGTATTCTGATACGGCGGATCACAATAAATAATAATATTTTTGTTTCCATACGTTAATTTCTTATTGAGTCGACTTAATGTATCAAACACACTTTCCTGATATGCAGTAATACGACCAGATAATTGTTCAACAATATTTGTAACTCTTTTATATAATGTTTGTGGCATTGGCATCATTGGATTAACAGGACTTTTACGATTGCTCGTTTCAGTTGGCAACCAATATCTTCTAAAGGAATTATTTTTCCATTTTCCACCTTCTATCCAGATTTGTTTCGATCCAAATGCACCCGCTTGTAGCATTAAATAATGATATACCATTAATTCATTATTTACATTTTGATTGCTTAAATTTTTTAGATATAATTGAATATTTTCAATAGATGGAAGTTTATTCAGTTCTGATTCAAAAACTTTTAATTCAAATTCATTATTCGCTACCATTTCCCAAAATGCCCCAAAGCATCCACTATCAACCATAACTATATTTCTTGGGTTAAATCCTCTATTGATTAATTCCAAACTAATTGCACCGCTCCCGCAACATAAATCATAAAATATTGTATTTTCATTAATCTCATTTTCTCTATAAAATATATCAACTATTTGTTTTGATAATCTCTGCTTACCACCTTGATAAGTACAAGGTATTTCTAATTTTTTCATTCCGTATAGAAGAAACTATAGTTTTATGTGCGCACAACTCTTTCCTCCTATTTATTTTTTAATTATTAATTAAATTTCTCCCTTTGCTCCACAATTATCAGCAATAGTCCAATCATCACACGCCATATTTTCAATAGTGTATGTAATATCTTCTGAATCCCTAATGTTGATAACTCTACCATCGTAACAGTGCATCATAACTTCATTGCCATCCAGCTCCCACCAACCTGTCCAATGTTTTCTCTTGATCTTGTGTCCTCTTTTAAGTGAAAATAGTGCGCTTGCGAAATTCATAATTTACATCCCCCTTTATTCATTTACTATTTCAAACATAGCCTTAAATTCTTCGGCTGTATAACATTTCCACGTTGCCTCATCCCAATCGAAAACATACCAATCATTATAAAAATAATATTTTTTCTCTCCAAAACGTTCAATAAGACAATATTTATCATTATCATTTAGCTTAAAGACATATTTACTATCAAGATAAGGTTCAACTATTCTCAAAAATTCTTTTAAATTTTCCTTTGTTAATTTAATACATTCATATTGTTCCTTACTTACACATTTCATTGTTATCCCTTTCTTAATGAAAAAATAATTTCATATTACTTCTTATCTTCGTTTATTACTCTTGTTAAGGCTTCGATTAATACTTGTGTATTAACATACATTTTAATTTTTGATTCATTTTCCAATATATTTGTGAGTGCAATTTGATATTTTGTTCTTGTTTCTTCAAAAGACACACAATTCCCATATTGATCACATGCACCTTCTGATGGAATATCATAATCTATATGCCCTAAATCATCTTTGAAATGATTGCCACAATCTCCATTATATTTCTTACATACTTTACATTGTTCATTCATAATTCTATAGCATCTCCGCAACTTTCTTCGCAAAAATATCTTTAATATTCTTATCAATTACATCACAAATAACTTTTTCTGTTGCTTCTTTTACATACGTTTCTAATGTTTTATCTTTAATTTTTCGATTTGGATTCCATCTATCTGCTGATACTAACGCTCCAATTCTTTTAGTGACAATCTTTTCAATCTCATCATCAAGATTACCCACAATTACATCTTCAACATACTTATCCATTGCAAGTTTAACTTTCTGATCAAGTTCTTCACTATCAACTTGTAGATTTAAAATTAATTTTGGTTCTGATTTCTTCATATTTCTTTAATCCTCCACTGGTTCATATTTTTTAAATAATTCACCCATTGTTAAATGATTGAATTTTGCTAAATCCATTGCACAAGCTACAACATTATGAGGCATTGAAACTCCAATAAATTCACATAGATACTCTGATAATGATTGATAATTAATATCTTTTGATATTTCTTCATCCCAAGGTTTTCTAATCCATCCAATCATTTTTTGATTATTGATTGTTACTTCTCCTTTATCAAGTGAATATAATACACTACCGTTACTACTTCTCCACCAAGCATCTTCACCTGCGAATTTCACAAATTTTTCTTCTGATATATCTGAAATCATATCAAATATTTCATCATCCATTAACCAAACTTCATATCTATCACTCTTGTATGTACATATTGCTCCATATTCTTTTGGATAATCTAATACGAAAAAGAATTGTTTAAGATTATTTCCTAAAATTTCTTTCATCTTCTCACCACCCTAAATGCTGAAACCATTTCGCAAATAACAGCAACCCTTCTTGAATCTTATCATTCAGTTCATTGTATTTATCCATCCAATTGGAATCCTTAAAATTTATAGACGCATATATCTCATAATCATTAGCAACTTGCTCGAATGACCAAATCATTTTATCCAATAGAGTATCCCATTTCTCAGGTGTATTCGCTTCGCCATATCCAGGATAAGCAATGGTTAATTTCTTATACATCTTTAATCTTGGAAGAACATATTTTGCAATATTACAATCCAGATTCCATATTTCTTTTGGATTTACATACAATCCTTGTTTCTTTAACCGCTTTTTACGTGTTCTTTTATTCAATACATGAACCTCCCGTATAATACTTCTCTGCAATTTCTTGTTTAATTTTAGAAATTCTTTGTTTTGATATACCAATAATTTTAGATATTTCAGATTGTGTATATCCTCCTTTTAATAAAACGAAAACTTTTCTTTTATTACCAACCAATTCATTTTCAATATTTTCTAATGATAATGTTGAAATTGTTTCATTCTCAATGTCTTGTTTACTTGGGATATAATTAAGAAAGGTAGATGTGTCATTCTCTTTAGATGATTCGTTGACTTGATTCTCATAATAAACTATCTGATTTTGTGGGATTATACGCATTGCATTTTCTTTACGCTTCTCCATTATTATAGTTGTATACATACATTTATAGGCATATGTAGAAAATCCTGATTTATCATTGTTATATGTATTCGCAGCTTTACATAAGCCTATTGCCGCAATATCATACCATTCTTCTACATCCAAATGATATTTATACAAAAAGGAATATATCAAATTATGATTCTCTTCTACTAATTCCCTTGCTTCATCTGTAATTTATATCACCTCCATGAAATCGAGATTTCAAAATCACACTTCATCTAGTTCTCTATTCATTGTAATTTGAATCTTAATAGTTGGCTTCGTAGTTTCTGCGACACCATAACCAGTTGTTGCATTATCGTAGCTTACATGAACACATTCTGTTCCAATATCAAATCTTTCGGCTACAAGTGTTGTAATATCTTTTTCGTTTAATTCATAGATTGTTTTCACATCTCATCTTCTCCTTTTTGTTAAATTGAATAATCATATCGCCAGGTTACAATATCTATATCGCTGCGCCACCCATCGCATCCATCAGCGTCTAGCACATAAGCATAATAACAATATCCTGTCCATTGATGGTATTTAAATTCTTTACCATCTTTGTCTTTTACAATAATCCATTTATTCTCTTCTGGATAATCTTCTCGATCATGCCAAGCTTCATCCGAAGCTCTTAACCCTTTAATCTGATTATTTTTGTACTCAATATTTTCAATTTCAAATTCACCTTCACTTGTAAGAACTATAGCATTTGTACTTTCAAGGATAGTTGTAGGTAATTCATCTAATGTTTTCCATAACTCTAATAACGTCATTTGCTCCCCTATAATTTCTTCCATAGTCCTTTTGATCTAGTATCTTCTTTTAAACAATCATATTTTGCCATTCCGATAGATTCATGTTCCAAAACTCTCCAAATAGCTTTAAAAATGTTTCTTTCACAGGAACTAATATTTCCTGCCATAACTAAGAATCTTAATCCTTCTTTAAAATCAAACCACATAATAGCTTCAATTTTTGTTCTTGCTTTATAATCACTTCTCCACGCAAGAGGCGATTCCGCCTCTTTGTAAAATAATACCTTTTTATATGTTTTCATATTATCCAATTCCTCTCTTTTTACACAATTTTCTTAATGATTCTTCTGTGTATAATATATCATTATCTTGTAGCCATTTAAGAAAATTATCTTTGTTAGGAAAACAATGAGTACAACCATAATAATCGTTGTAGCAACCGTATTCAAACCAGTCATCTTTACAATTACAATGATATATTAGTTCTCTTCTAAATTCTTTATGACATTTCTCACATTGACACCATAAAAATACAGGTCTTATTTTCTTTACACTAATAGAATTCATATGCTCATTTATGTATTTTTCTGCTGGATCACGTTTCATTTCTTATCACCATCTTTCTTTATACCTATATTCGCTATTTTATAAATGAATTTTGTGAACATTCTATTACTCTTTCGTTTTTCATATATATTTTGAAGAATATCAACTATGATAAGATAAAAGACAATTAAAAATGACACCCCTCCCATAAGAATAAGACTTATAGTATGTAATATTTCTCCTTTGAAATAATTCTCATCATATGGTTCTCCTCTCATATCGTGTACACATATACTTATTACCGATAATAACCCAAAGAGCAACCATATGACTGCAATTATAATATACTCTTTACGTCCAAACATTATCATCACCTACCTTGAATCGTTTGATTCATGTGATGCTAGACCATTACTTTATCATTGATTTCTTTAATTTTAGTTCTCATATAATATCTCAAATCTTCTCTAAGTTCACGATTGCACATAATCTGTTTAATGTCATTTGAAAATTCAGTAGCCATTTTATTAACAATCTTATCTGCCATTTCTTCTTCTAATCGTGATATAATTTTCTCTTTTACTTTTTCAATATCAATTTTTTCATAACATTCTTTAAGGATTTCGTATGGAACTTCATACCTATTATCATAATTAATTTTGATAAGATCCTGTTTTGAAATGTCATTGATAATTTTTTTCTGAATTAAATCATTAAATTTTTCTTCAAAATTTACCATTTGATCACCCCTCTATTCAATTGTATTCTTATGGAATTTTGAGCAGAAACGCTCTTAGATCTCACCTTTTACTACTCTTTCGTTTACAGAAGCTACAAACTCATTAATCTTTTTATAATCTGGACTATCTGGCAAATCAGTATTTTCTTTTGCGTAATCTAATCTCTTTTCATATTCATCTACCATTTCATAAAATTCTGAAACAGGTTGCCTATTTTCATCTAAATATTTACCATTACGAATATCCATGAGTAAATCATGCTCTTTATCTCTATAGGTATTAATTTCTCCCTTTTCAAGAATATCAAGGCACATCATATATAATCTAATCAAATGCATCATATGCTTACCTAATTTGTTTGCTTCAATCGCTTTTTGATTTCGTTTACCAATCTTGCCATATGCTTTTACAATAGATTGCATTTCAGAAATCATACCAGAATAATCTCTAAGAGGATAATGTGTTAAATTCACATTCATAAAAATTTCTGTATCATATCCCTCTTGAACTGCTTTATCAATATATAATTTAATCGCATCATCTGGCATTGTAAAATGTCTTTGTTTAAAGTCAAACATTGCATGATCAATTGTCTTAAAGATATGTTCTTCGTTTTTAGCCTGTCCAACTAATCTATTTGACTTATTCTCCAACCTACGAAGCTGCTGATTGGCATAACCACCAAAAGAATAAATTGCTTTCTTCGATAGAAATAAATCTTTATTATTAATAAATTCTCTACCAATTGGCGATACATAGAAATAATGTTCTGGTTTATTACCGAGCATTTCAATTGTGTTAGGATTACAATTGCATAACAGTGAAATCAATTTATTAAACGCATAAATGGTTGTATCTGTTTTTTCATTTACAAATTGCTCAAAATTTTCATTTGTAAGAATTTGCATTTTGTTATTCAATGCACATCCCCTAATGTCAAGATCACTTGATTCAGTATTTGTACCATATGCGTGACTTCCACCAAGAGTAAGAATAATAATATTATTTCCTAAATTTTTATCTTTTCGTAAAAAATCATATTCTTCACTTCTTAATTTCTTTTTAATCTGTTCTATGGTCATTTAGTTTTACCTCTCATCTAGTTCTCTAATAAACTCTTCGCCATCATCACAAAAGGTCTTAATCATTGACTTCATAAGTCCCCAAGACATTCCTGAGTGACCTTGATTCTTCATTACTTCAATACCTGCGACAATAGAATTATCCTTAACAGTTTTAATAATATCTAAACATTGACCTAGCTCCATTCCCTCGTACAGATCACCTAATCTAATAGGTACACATCTATCCCATTCGTCCCATTTGTCTTGTGATAAAACTTTATGTCCTTCTTTAATCCAATATTTTGTTAGTTCTGGAATTTTCTTTTTATGTTCTTCTTCTCTTTTGATTAAATCTTGTCTCATTTTTTCTTGTTTATCTTTAAATTCTTTAAATGTTTTACCAGTACATTTTATATATGCTTCATCTACTGTCATATCAGAACTTAAAGTATTACCATTAAAAGCTCCACAATAATCCTTACCAGTTTTATATGACAACTGGTGTAAGTATTTAACAGCTTCTTTAATTGTCATTCCGCAACTAAAATCTACATCAATATACTTTTTCATATAAATCCCTCTCTTTATGAATGAAAGTTTACTTTCAACTGTTAATTTTTTGACTACCTGTAATTTCTCTCAAACAATCATTCCAACCTTTAACATTTCCATTATATATTTCTCCCCATTTTTTCTTACTAGGCAATTCTCTTAACGGACATTCTATAGGTCTACTGCTAACATGAGAAAAAGATAATCGTTTATGATTTACTCCACAAAAATATGATTCAACACTTGAACAATAATCTCTATGTATAAATGTACATTTTGTGCAGTTATCAGGCATATCAATTATAATTATTGCTTTTCCCATTAATCTATTCCTCCTGTAATCTCATCAATATCCAGTTGCTTTATCCCCATTACCATTTCGTATTCTTTAACTTGTTTGTCTGTAGCAATTTTTAATTTACTAAGCAAATATTCACCACACCAAGAATCTTTATATCCAGATACCATAACAATAAAATCATCTTCTTTGTCATCAATACATTGATAACATGATATACTTCCTAAATTTCCTTTTAAATTATTCGGATTATTTAAATCAACACTTGTATCTGTAATTACAAATGTTCCAATATCTACTGGGAATGTTATAGTAAAACTCATATTTCACCTCCTATACGAAATCATGTGTTCACAACTCAGCTTTTTCATGATTTTCCTGTAATCTTATCAATACAAGCATTCCGGCCAACCGTAATAATATCTTTTTGTGATTCTACATTGTCGATTGGAACGATATACTCTTTTTTCTCTGGTAATGGCTTCAACGGACACCAATCAGGTTTAGATTGACGATATCCATATATACAGTCAATTAGTTTCATGTCATTTTCGCTATCCCCATTTGTTACATAGCAATATGCGTATTTTCTACTTCCTATACCGCATTCTTGACAAAATATACAATCTACACAAGTTTCTGGTGTATCAATCACTATTATTGATTTACTCATTGACTCCTGCCTCTTTTCTGCAAAAATGCTCCATACTGTGAAGGACTGATGATATCAATTTTTACACTGTCAGCCTGATAATATCCAGCTCTTCCATTCTTTTTGTTTTCTTCCCTCGTAAACATAGTGGAAATGTCTTTGCCTTTACTCATTTAATTCCTCCACTTTTCACGGTTTCGATCAAATCATCAATAAGTGCATCTGAACAATCTTCACTACATATTGTTTTTCCATCATCATTGTATTTACATAATCTACAATCAAAATTTGCTCTTCTATATTCAATCTGCTCAATAACCCTATCTACATCATAAGCTGTCGGCTGTTCGTCAATCAATCCAGATATATATAAATCTACATCTGAACTTCCAAGAGAATTAATTATTTTATCTGCATCTATTAGTCTCATCCTTTATTTCTCCCAATCAATACACATCCACCAAGTAACACTAAAAATAGTAAGTTTAAAATTACTGTAAATTCATCCATTTATTCTTCCTCATTTTAATATGCTAGTTATTACCAACGGCTCTTTTTATCGGATAATTTATTTTCAATAGATTTTTTTAATGTATCCAAAATCCAAGTAGAGTTATCTTCATCTTCAAACCATTCATTTACAATTTCTGACAAGGGTATATCAACAGAATATAATTCATCTTTTACCTTTTCTTCTATTTGTGACTTAATAATAGACTTAATCTCATCATTTGTGATTGTCGCAGCTACTTCTCTGAATCTATCAGATAATGCCTTTAATGAGATATAATCGTATGTTTGTTGATTCATATTTTCTCCTATTCTACTTTCAGTTTTGTCTATGAAAGACGCATTTTATCGTGTAATAACATTAAACATATCATCTACAGAATCAAGTAAATCATATCTTTTATCAAACGGAGCAGTTGAACTCTGAGCAAATTTACGCTCTACCATATCGACATAATATGTAACTTTTCCATCATCGCCCATATAAAACTCATCCCATTCTTCCTGAGTTAATAATCTTTTTACATTCAACTGCTCAATTGCAAGATTATCAAAACTTACAACTTTAAATTTCTGAATAATATCTTCAAGATTTTCATATAACCATTGATGCTTAGTCTCAATATCATTCTGTTCTTCTTCAAAATACTCATTACCTCTACGCAAATGTTTATACCCAAGAATTAACATCTTTAAATTATTATTCTCTAATGCTTTTATATCAGATGGTTTTAATACACCATTAATTACATGAATAACTGCATTTGGATATTGTTTTATAAGTTCAATAAAATGTTTTGTGGGATTTACTAGCGAAACGCCAAGACCATAGATTAATTTCTCGTCAACTAACTTTTTGATTAATTCATGCTTCTTTTCAAAATGGATCTGATTAACAGTCATATTTGCAATAACTTTTCGTTCTTTTAGTTTTTGTAAGAATGGAATTAAATCAGGATGACTGGTTGCATCACCACCGCCAATTGCAATTTCTTGATATGGATGTAAAGTATCAATAAATTTTTCATTTAAAATATCTCCAAATTTACCATGTAAAGAGCTACCCTCATGACAAAATTTACATCCCCTATCACAGTAATTACAAATTTTTACATCCATGTTTTCAGCAAAGCTAGGAATAAATTCATCATCTTTTGTTTCTCTAATTTTTGTTCCGTCACTCAAAATAGTTGTCACAAAGTTACCGTTTTTATATCTTCCTAATAATCCCATTCTTAACCCTCCTAATCAATCATGACCGTAATATCCAAATGCAACTACTGTATCACCATTTTTTGTCGTAAATGTATCTTCAAAAGTTTCATAATCAAGTGCTCCATACTCATTAAAACGATCATATGTATAATATCTGTCATCATCATGGTGATCTGTATCATCTAGTGGAATTAATTTATCTTCCCAATAATCATAAATAAGTTCTCCATTTTTCCATCTATCATAATCTGATTGTGTACACATTGTAAGCGAATGTACAGAGCTGCTATTTGTTTCAAATACACCTCGTCTAATTTGTCTCTTCATAATTTAATTTCCTTTCTCATAAATCTCATAATCATTAAATTCAGGTTTTAAATCTCCATAAATCGGATAATTTCCATAGTCGGTTTCTTCTTCACCCTCATAGATACACATTCTATCCCTGTAGCTATCGTCATTATCATTACCAGTAATAATAAAAGAATCTCCGAATAAATATCTAAATAGTTTTTCCGAATCTGATAAAACACCATCTACAAATTTTTTCGTTTCTCCTGCATGATCAATATAATTATAGTCAAGATCATAATAGAAATGTTCTGTCTTATTCCATGTATATGATTTAACTTTTGGTTCTGGAATTGAATATGTAATATTATGAGAGTCCAAAATATTTTTTAATCGTGTAAGGTTTTCATCTGCTTCACTTTTACTAAAACTAAAAATTGCAGTAATTAAATATGATGCTTTATTACGTGTATCACTATATTCACCATATTCCCACCCAAACTCGCCAAATTCAAAATCAATATGTTTTGGAATCTTATAATTATCTTTCTTTTTTGTAATGCAAATAGCGTGTGTACTTGATGAATTTGTCTCAAAAACTGATTTTCTTATCTGTCTTTTCATCTTAACCTCCTTTGAAAACAACATTTTATCTTCTATTTTTCTTATAATCCTGTACCAAATTACCACAACATAATGGTAATTCCGCTTTTGCAGCTACATCAACAATCACTTTAAGCCCACATCTTTCAACTTTTTCTTTAATTTTATTCATATTTTCCCAATTCCACTGAATCGCATCTTCAAGACCATGTTCTTTTGTAGCAGTTGTTGTATTAAGCGGAGTAATTTTTACACAGAATACATTTGGATCAAGACCATATAATTTATCTGGATTAAGTTCCCAACCTGCTCCACAAATAAAATTAAGAGTAATAAGTCTATTATTGTTTGGCATATTATTAAATTCTCTCTTCATTTCTTCAATTGTGACCACATCTGCTCCACCAAATAGATACTTTCTCTCATCTTCATTTGTACTGTTTATAGAAATTTGGATGTGCATAAATCCATCTAAATATTCTTTTACAGACATTACTTCGTCCTTTAATACATCTACAGGTGATTTCCCATACACTTTAACTTTTGGAAGAATTGTATTATAACAAGGTAAAAATCTAAATTCTTTTTTATATGTTTTCATATCTCTCATAACTTGTAGAATATTCTTCCAGTTATATTGTGGCTCTCCCATACGTGCAAATCCAACTTTAATTTTGTCACTTTTAATGACTTGTGGATGCTGATTAAATACAAATTCAAGTTGCTCCCACATTTCTTCTGTAGAAAGATTTCCATGAAACCCTAATTCTGGAACTAAGCAAAACTGACAATGTTGTGGACATCCATACTGTGTACTGATCGCAGTAAGCCATTTCTCTTCAAATGGAACTAGATTTTTCTTAATCAGTTCTACATCGTCAGTCATAATAACTTCCTGTGATTTACCTTTTGTGTTTACGTCTTGCATAGATGTTGTTTCAATATAAAAATTCTTTTCTTTATTATAAAGTACATAAACACTTCCACTTGGATATGTATACTCTTTCACCAATTCAAAATGTTTCATTTAATCATTCTCCCTTTACCCACAATATTGCTCAATTTCTTCATATTTCTTCATCCACATTTTTCTATCATTCTCTGTATATCCAAAGAAATATGGATAAAGTTTATTATTGGTTGTGAAATAATAATGATGATATTCTCCATCTGGTAAAAACATAACACCTGGAATATCAATAGAACCTTTGATTTTTAAGAAATTTTGATATGCTTTTTTGTTCCCAAACATTTGTCTAAATGTAATTTGTTTAACTCCAATACTACGCATTTTATTTATGTATTGCAAACAATCTTCTTTGGTCATTCTATCATTAAGAACGTTAATAACTCGTACTTTTGTAGTCTTTTCTATTTCAGACAATCTCGCTTTTAGGTTCTTTATAGCATGAGAATCGTTTGATTCAATGCTCAATGCAATTTTTCTAAATTTCTTAATTAAATTCATATCATCTGGTAAAATTCTTGTATGTATATCTAGTTTCTTATTATATTTTTTTGCAAGTTCATACACCTTATCATAAAAATCGAGATTATTTTGCCAATTATAAAATGGATCTCCACCACCAGATAAATTAATCGTGGGAGCATTTGATTCAGAAACACACTTTTCCAAATATTCCCAGTCAATTTTATTCTTAATTGTAATTGCATTTTGCAAAATTGGATGATGTTTTGTAATGCAATATTTACAATGACAATCACATCCAAAATTTGTAATTATCGTAAATCCTCTATTAGTTTCTGTATACATATCTTCTCCCATTCTTTCCATGAAAGCTACAATTCAGCTTATTATTATGTTGTTCTTTGCTCGCCAAGGACATTTATCATTAAAATCATATTCCATTGATTTATCACATTTCTTACAAAGTCCCATTTCTTTATTCCAAGGTGTTAAATTTATTCTTTTACCACAACACTCACAATAATTCCCACTGTCCATTTTTCTATAAAGCTTTACTTCTTCTCTTTGTTTTCTGTCACCAAGAGCTATAAATGATTTCTTTTGATGAGATAAATCATATTCATCACCAGAATAGTCCGATCCGATATTCCACGGAATACGAAAATATTTAATACTAATTGTATTTACGATGGAATCAAAATTAATTCTGCTAAATATTTGATTTTCGGTTAAATCAATATTTGGTTTCATTGTTATTTGCTCCGTGTTAAAAATGATTTAATATTGGTAAACACATTTTTCTTTTTTACTTCATTAATGACAATGTAAGTGTTATTTTTATTTTCGAGAGAATCTAATTGTTTTTTAAGTTCTACGATATCTTTTGGTGTAGAAATTGTTTTTGTGATGTTTCTCATACCTACCTTTTCAGTTTCATTTACCATTTTATCAAGAGTTAAATCACAATACTCATCTTCCCAATCTCCGATATAATAAAACCTATCAATTACTGTTCTATTTGATTGATTTTGAAATGTGCCAAATAAAATTGGATCTTTTTCTCTACGTTCTTTTTCAATTTGTCTTTCGACTTTTCCTGTATAATCCGTAAATACAACATATAATTGGTCAAATTTATCTTTAACTTTTTCAATGATATTTACAATATCATCAGGAATTTCTCTCTCATAATTCTCCAATTCTATAATTTTTACTGTATCTTTCGCAACAGAATCAATATATTCCTCGATATCATCTCGATAAATAAAAGTATTAATACCCATTTTTACAATCTCACGTTCTTTTTCTATACATTCAAGATGGAACATGAGCTTTTTCATACCTTTTTTCTGTCCTGTTATTTTATATTTATTTAGTAGCTCCAAACAATTATCGTAAACTTTAATTAGCTCATCATCTGTAATATTATGTTTTCTTTCTTTTATTTCATTAAAATATTGCTGCGGAGTTAATTCAGACTCCAAATTTTTATCCATATTATCCATAATTTATCCCTTTCTCATAAATGAATCTGCCGTTTCAAGATTCCTTTGCAACCAGTTCCGTAATAGCATAAATCAAATCATCTAATAGTTCTTCCTTATCTTCCGCACTCAAAGAGTCCGTGACTTCTTTTTGTCCACTATGATTTCTTGTGAATACTTTATATTTATTGTTATCAAAATCATACTCTACTCTAAATCTGCTTCCTACTAGACTAATCATTTTCTATTCCTCCTATTTTCTCAAACATATTTTTATCTATGCACGCTTGACACTTTCTCCCTACAACATCTTTCTGTCCATACTTACACTCAGTACAATTAGCCAGCTCAAAATATTCTCGCTCCCATTGAAGAACATTATGGAAATCATATGAACTATATCCTATATGATAATAGTCTTCTCCAACTTTTTTATACTTTAATGAATAATATGGTTTATCATCTACAACCTCGAAAATTTGTTCTATATCGGTTACTTTTGTTTTTGGATTATGTTTAATGTTTGTACTTGTTTTACACATTGTTATTACTCCCAATCAAGTTTCTGTCCGCATTTATCACAATAAATAAAAAATCTATTAAGTCCTTCTCCACAACAAGGACAATTTCCTCTTGAAGTATAATAGTTTCCAGAAAAATCGAGAATGGATTTCATATTTGTGATTTTCTTAGGAATTTGTTTTTCCAATGCTTTAATGGCTTTCATTCTAACTTCGTAAGTACATTTACCACCATAAGCTGTGTCGTCATAACTTAATTCTTTTAATGCTTCTTCTGGTTTCATATTAATCCTCCTAATGAAATTTCTCCTTAATGGAAACATAATCAATGAATACTCTCTTTCTTTTACCGCATTTCTTACATTCCAGAACAGCTTCCTCGGCATCCTTCCAATACCAAACCAATTTGTATTTATGTGGTTTGCAGAGACATTTTATTTTGCAGCCGTTCTTACGCCATCTATTAAATTTATTGATTATTATGCAGAATAATCCGTAAATAATAGCGGAAACTACGTATATCCCCAACATCATAAGAATTTCTTTTATCACTTCGATCATTTCTTATCTCCATTTACCTTATATTTTCTCTATTACTTCCAACTTTTTTCCACAATACGGACAATACTTATAATTATCCGTATAACCTCCATGACCGTCTTGAAATGAATTGAGATAACTTGCACCATACGGTTTACTATTTGCGACATTACACCAAATGAATACTGTTCCATGCGAATTTATGTATTTGAAACAATTCAGGTGTTTTTTATTTCCCATTCATAACTTCCAACTTCTTCTCAGCTTCTTCACGAGTGAGGAAAATAGATTTTCCTATAGAATTTTTCATAATTGAAGTAAACTCAATTTCTTTTACATAATATGATTTTCTTTCATATTCACACTGAATATCTTCTTCACATTTCCACTTTTGAGTAGCCTTGCAATTATCATAATCGTAAATGCAATCAAACATTGACGCTATCATGTACACCTTAGTTCCTATTGACACCGGTAATCTCACAAGCAAGCCCTGTTCTTCTAAGTCTTTATATTCTTGCCATTTATTCACTTCTTCGTAAGTCAAAATTCTTGCGTTTACGGGATGTTTCTTATCCGGTTCAGAAAGCTTCATTTCCAGAGCATCAATTACATCAGCAAGAGAAAATGTAGATTCTTCTCCAAATATTTTATGAAGACGTTCTTCTAAGTCTTCATAATCAGCAAGCTTTTCAATTGCTTTAAAATTATCTTCATCCCAATAAACAGGTATATACTCTCCATTATCCTGTTTTACCATTATAAGTTTATCGTTTTCTCTTTGCGTTAATCTCTCCATCTATTTCAACCTCTTAAAAAATCATATCTTCCAAGTATTCATAAATTTTATATGGGATAAAACAAATTACCATAAGTACAAATCTTAATATTACAATTGGAATCTGTGCTATCATACATAACAAACACCAACTACACGCCCATTTATTTTTCTTCCACCAATCAACAGGGGAACCATTGATGTATCCGTTTTCATCTTCTAACGATCTCTTAGCCATTCTACTTATTGCAATCGACCGCTTCACCTCTCAAACTTAATCTTCTTACCAATGTATTTCTCTATAATCGCACCTAATTCATCAGAATATGTTTTCACAACATATTCTGTATCAACTTTAATCGCAATAATTACATTATGATCGTCTACCCAAATTCCACCAACTGTACCACCAGGAACACGAATTGGATAATTATTAAATCTATCTCTATCCCTATAATCCAATAGATAATGCCTATAATATGAATATTCTCCTATATCAAATCCTGCACATCGGTCTAATTCTTCTGTGAATTTACAATAATATTGTTTATCGTTACCTAAACTATATTTCTCTTTTAGAATCATATTTTATTCCTCCATTATAGTAATGTTATATCTAACATATCTTTCAACTATATTTATCTTCTACACTATCGGATTCTTTAATAGTAAGATGTCTTACTGCATTAAACTGATCTTTATATGATAGATCATCAAATTCATATACTGTCATATTTTTTAATTCTTCTAAGGAATACAATTTATTTTCAACCATATTTTCATCACTGATAATACAAGCAAGACTAATTCCATTTTCATCTTTATAAAATTTATAATTCTCAAATCCTGTTGCTTTGTCATATACACTATCGTATAATCTTTGTCTGAACTCAGAAATTTGACACATATATTCTGCTAAAATGCTATATGATTTTACTGATCCAATTGATGTGTCGCCATAACTTTCTTTAAAAATTGCATCGTCTTTTAAAATATCTGAAACATAAATATATTTCCCATTACTTCTCTTTAACACTTCTTCTGTTTCTTTGTCTGAAATATATCTTTTACCAAGCATCCAGAACAATAATGGTGTCCCGTTTACAATACGTTCATTGTAATCAATATAATCTTCGCCAGCTTCTTCCATAAATCTATGGAAAATACAATAACATAAGAATGGATCTTTCAAGTCGTCTGGTGATTTAATAATATAACTCATAAATTATTCCTCCTATGAAACTCGTGTTTCATCTAAGGAATATAGTCGCTTATGCGACTACATCCTCAATATATTTAAAATTATTTTTATGTACAAATAACTTTTCAGTTACTTTGAACTGATTATTTTTATTGACATCTAATGTTCTTGTAAATGGCTTTTCCCATATTGAAATAAAGTCTTCAGGAGCTGTTTGTTCAGAAATGAACATGATATGATTTTGACTAACTTTTCTAGCATAAGCCCAGAATTCCTCAGAATTAAATTTCTCTTTTCCATAACCTGTCGTGTTATCATACGGTGGGTCAGCATAAATAACACAATCATCTGGAAGCGGAACATCTCTATAATCCATACAAATAAACTCTGCATCTCGCAAAGTATCCATATCTTTTAACAAAGATTTTTTACTTTGTGCAGCATAATTTGTTCCAGTTTTATTTCTTGCATATCCACCAAACCATTTACCACCAAAAGAACATCCAAATCCAACAAATCCCGTTAGAATTTTATCTTTATCTTTGTGTTCTCTAATATATTTATACTGTTCTTCTGATATATAATCAGGAAGTTCATATCCATTTTTTACACCATTAAGAAGCTCAATCAAATATTCATGTTTATCGTTAAGTATTTTCTTTGTAAAAAATATCAATTTACTTTCTACAGAACAACTTCCACAAAATAAACTAACAAGAGTTAAATTACTCTCTCTCTCAAGAACGTATTGTTCTTCATCACTTCTGCTATCTGTTTGGAAATTCTCGATTTGCCGCCTTGGTATCTCATTAATTACCTCCGAAATTTGTTTTGCAATCCTACTTTTACCACCTTGATATTGCATCTATTCTCCATTCTTTAATCCCATTTCCATATATAATTCATCCACCGCATTACCTTTTCGCTGCAAACAGTTATATATTTTCTCGTCAATAGTATCTTTACCTTGTAAAATAATATATGTACATTTATTCTCTTGACCAATTCTATGAATACGATCTTGACTTTGCTTAAATTCTTCATAACTAAAACTCATAGAGTAATAGATGTTATATGTACAATTTACAAATGTAAGTCCAAGTCCTAATAGTTTCGGATGTGTAAATAACCTTTTAATTTTGTTATTTTTAAAATCTCTGATAACATCATCACGATTCTTTGTTTTAGAAGTAAGTCCCACACCATTGTATTTCTCCGCTAATTGTTCAATCTCATGTTGAAATTGACACCAAACGATTACAGATTTATCACCAACTTCTTCAAAGCAATCTTCTAATACTTTGTTTTTACTTGTATCAAAATCTGTGATAGTTCGATCTTTATTGATTACGAATCCACTTACTATTTCTCTAAGTTTCATCAACTTTGACGTAAATTCAAACTTCGACCATTCATTGATATTATCTTTGATATTCTGTAGCATATCTTGATAATACTTATTCTGTTCTTTTCCTAGTGAAAATCGTCTAACTTCAAATACTTTTGGCGGTAAATCAACACAATCTTCTTTCTTTAAAAATACTGATTTATCTCTCAAACGGTTATAATATGCCTGTTTATTCTCATCCGTTTGATACCAATAATGCGGATCAGACAAATCTTGTGTAAAATACCTTGCCTGGAATCCAAAAAAATTGTTACCAAATACTTCTGCGTCAACAAATTTCATTTGTGGAAATATTTCAAGATTTGAGTTTGGTGTGGGAGTACCACTAAGAACAAAACGATGTGGAATTACAGTAATTAACTGTAATAGATAGTTTGTGATTTGAGAAGTCATATTCTTCATTACTTGACTTTCATCAACAATCACACACTGGAAATTCATAGATAATACTTCTTTTTTCAGAATCTTGAAGCTATCGTAATTCATAACATAAATATCTGAATCAATTTTTAATGCTTCAAGTCTTTCTTTTCTTGTATTTCCGTGACAATTAATTATTTTTAAATCTGGATAGAACTGTTTACAATCGTCCATCCACGCAGTTTCTATAACAGATAACGGACATAACACCAATGTTTTACCATAATGTTTTGCAATTTCTAGTGAAATAGCAGTCTTTCCTGTACCTGTATCTGCAAAAATACCATAACAACCAGCGTTTAATGCTGTATTTACAATCTCTTTCTGATACTTTCTTAGGTATGGAGATAGCTCATATTGAACTATCTCCTTTTCTTCAACTTTAATATCAGAAGAAACTAATCCATATTGCTGTAGCTTTGGTAATGCGGAATCTGGAAATTCCCATTTACCTGCTTTAAACTTTCGTCCCTCAATAGTTCTAACATAAGGGATTTTCTCTACTGGAATTTCTAGCGAAATCATTCAGTAACTTCCTCTTTTACTTCATCTTTAAGTTTCTTAATTTCAGACTTCTTCATGCCAAGTGCATTTAACTGTGCTTCAAGTTCTTTAATTTCTGCACGAAGATCTTTTTTCTTCTGTGTAAGAACTTTCTTTTCTTCCTTTTCTGCTTTAGCGTTAGCACTTTGTTCTTTACCTGCTAGAAGTTCTTTTTCAAAACGTTCTTTCATTGCTTCTACAGAATCATCTGAATTAAACATTGAATCATCCCATAAGCCGAAACGCTTTTCGTTAGCTAAATCATAAAATTCTTTATTTAATTCAATACCAATAGCGTTTCTACTATTTTCGATAGCAACTTTATTAACTGTTCCTGCACCTGCAAATGGATCAAGTACAGTATCACCAGGACAACTCCATAATTTAATACATCTTTTTACCAATTCTTCCGCAAAAGGTGTTGTATGTCCAATACCTGAGTTACTGATATTCCATACACCATCCGCCCAGTCAGCCCATTCTGCAAGTGTAATATCAGAAGCCTTAATTAATTCACAATCACCTGCTTTTTTATACACATATACAAAACCTACATTTGCAGCAAGAATTGTATCACGTGCTTTCATATTTCTATAATACAGATTTCCTTGTGCTAACATTGCTCTCTGAGCAGAATATTTACGCCAAAATGCTTTTGTCCAAAGTGAAAATCCATTATCTAAGAAAATTTTATTAATATCTCCTGTTAAACTTTCCTGTCCCATCTTATTATCTCTACCAATAGTGTAATTATAATCTTCAAACTGCATTACAAATTTGCCACCTGGTTTCAAAACTCTTTCACATTCTGCAATTACAAGTCCTAACAGATAATAATATTCTTCATAGCTTTCACAGTTACTTAAATCACTAGGATCATTACTATATACTCGAAGATTATGGTAAGGCGGTGAAGTAATCACTAAGTCTACACTTTCAGCCTCCATCTTTTTCAGTTCTTTTAAGCAATCTCCGTTAATCCAATTATTGAATAATCTCATATGTATTCAATCTCCTTTTCATTATTTGTTATTGTTTATATCTTTCTATAAAATCTAATTCTCCATTAGACTTTAATCTTTCATATTTTTTCATCCACTGACAAGAAGAATACCCATTGTTATTTATATGCTTCCATAACTTTTCATCAAACGGTTTATCACATTCACAAATAAGTACGTGTTGACAAAACAAAAATATTTGACGGGAATATTTGGCAGAATAGCCACGAAGTTTAGGATTAAAAATATATGCTTCATTAAAATATGTAAATCCATCAGCTAAAATAAAATCATACATTTCGGTCTTTGCATTCCAATAGCAACAAACTTTATAATATAAATCATTCATTTTATTTAATGGTTGTGTGTATATTTTACTTTTCCATTCATAAGGATCTAACATTATTCAACCTCAATTGGAATATTTTCCATAACCGCTCTCATCTGTAACACCGCATAATAATCTTTCATAGCTCTTAACTGTAAATCATATGTACTCCTAGGACAAGTTGGCTTGAAATTCAATTCATTATGATCCCAGTTGTCTAACATTCTCTCAAGCCCTAAAATTCTAATTTCTAATTGTTTATATTCAGCAATAAATCTTTCTTTATAATCTGTGCTGCACATAATATCTACCGTATCTTTTAAAGTTTTATATTCCATAATCTTATATTCTCCTTTGAAATAAATTTTTCATTGAGTAAGGATTGAAACTGCTAAAGGAATCATCATAATCCATACCACTGATTCTATATCTTTTGTGATTACTATTCCTGTAATCGTAACAATCGCACTTACAATCCACATAACACATTCGGTTACTTTATTCATAATCATTCCTTCTCCTTTTTCATCCATTCAACAGGATATGGCAATTGATCAATACAAGAAAACATTTTAACTACTCTATTCCTATTCTTTTTTCTTACACGCCTTTTCCTGTGATACCATGATAAGTTACTACACTTAACAAATTGTTTACACCATTTTAGTTCTTTACTCATACTTTTCTTTTAACCTTTGTAATTCAGCTAATTCTTTTTCTCTTAGCTGTTTCTCTTTTTCTAATCTTTCTTTTTCTTTAAAAGGTCTTACAAATTTTTCATTCATCAACTTAATATTTTCATCATAAATTTTACCATCACCGTAAGAACGTAATTCTGCCAAATAATCTTGTGCAATTTTTTCAGCAAGTTTTCTATCATTATGACTAATATTAATTTCAAATTTTATCCAGTTATACCGTCTATTACTTTTCGTTATGCTATTGCAATGCAATTCATTATCTATATAGTATCTATATCTATCGGGTTCTTTTCTCATAGTGTATTTATTGTTTTTATCATAATCAAAAAGAACCTCATGAGTATACTTTAATTCTACTTTCGACAGATCTTTTTCATTTGTTAAATTTTTTAATGGTTCTACATAATAATCAGCATTAGAGATACAACAATATTTTTCTGCATCATCACGATTATCAAAATAACCAACTATATACCAGTCGCTATAACAACCACCAAATACTCCATATACCATAATTCCCTCCTATTTATCCATTCTATGAAAGATTTCTTTCATCATTCATCACAATAACCTTCATATCCTGTATAATAATTTTCTTTACATTCTTTGCACGTATATCCTAGATGTTCTTTCATATATTCGCATCCTTGACAAGCACAAGCTTCACATGTCATTAGTTTTATTTCTTTTGTCAATAACAGATCATGTCCTTTTAAAAATTGTAATATATAATAAATAGAACTACTATTAAATGAATTTGAATATACCCAATCTGAAATGAATGTTAAATGAGTAGTTATATTACAAGAATGATTGTATCCATCTAATCCTTTAACTAATTTCTCTAATTCAACATAATATTTGGAGCAACGTTCTTTATATAAAGACTTCCATTTTTCATTCAATATTTTTCTCTGTTTCTTTTTACAATCTCCTATAATATCATTTAATTTATCAAAATCATTTATATCATAAATAAAAGAATACATTTTGAAATCAACCTTTCATTGCCAAGCAGCACATTATTATCGTTATAATTATTGAAGCTGCACATGAGATAATTACATTCTCTAATTTATTTCGATTAGCATGCCATTTTGCTCCAAGCATATTTAGAATGATTAACGCACCCATTATACAATAACTAATGTCATTCATCATTATTCCCTTTCATCTCATCAGATTCCCCACTCATACTCCAATATCGCAAGAAATTATACTGAAAGCATTCAGCAGAAAAGTCTGAATAACTCTGCAATTTGTCTGGTTTGGCTTGCGCCCTGTAGCAATGACTGCGTTTTGGACAGTCACTACTACGGCATATAGTAATATCAGGCATTTTTATTCCCATCTTTCTTCTTACGTTTTACTGAATCAGCTTTAATTTTAAGCTGCTCGTTCTCAATCTTTCTCATCATTCCTCTAAATTTTCCTGTCTGTTTGCATGTAATTCCCATAGTGTTTTCTCCTTTATTCTTTTCTTCTATTTTTATTTCTTCATAAAACTAAATATCCAAGCTATCATATCAACAGTCCAACCGTTACCAATAGCTTCAAATCTTCTTGTTTTCGGCATTTTCACAATACTTCCATTTCCATTCAACCCAAACTCCGTATATCCATCTGGTAATGTTTGAAGTCTTTCTATCTCAACAGGACAAGTTTTCTTATATGTTTCTCCACCTAACCAAACATTAAATTTAGTTTCAGTTCTACATCTTGGAACTGTTGGTGCTTTATTATCAAGAAAATACATCCTATCTTGCTGAGAAAAATGTCCTTTGCCGCTTAAATCATATTTTATGTAATTCTCACATTTGACTAATGTGTTTCTAATACGATCATCAAACTGCTTAATTAGTTCAGAATCATTTACAATCACATCCTTTACTAAAATTTCTCTATCTTCTGGTTCTCCTTTTATTGGAATATTCGTCCAATATAATCTCTTGCGCCTCTGAGCTGAAACTAACTGACTGTCTAAAAGCACAGGTTCAACACCAAGTTCTTTTGTAATAGCAGCTTGAATTTCTTCACCAATTCCATAATTATTCTCATATAAAAAATATTTTGGTTTTGATTCATGTAATGCTCTTACGTATTGCATAAACAAATTCCATCCTTCACCATCAAGTTTTACTTCTCTCTTCTTCTTAGCAGTCTTAGAACACTTTGAAGAAGCCCAGAACTGGCATGATGATCCACCAATTAACAAATCAATACCATCATATTTACTAAAATCTTCATTAAAAACATCACCACATTGATAAATGGATGGATAATTATATCTACTTATCTTGATTGCATTCTGTTCAATCTCATAAGCGTAGTAATCTTTAACCTTAAATCCAGCTCTATCCAATGCGATTCTCCCACAAGATATACCATCAAATAGACTTAATACTCTTAATTCATTCTCCGATGAATTATTATTTTTATCGGATAGTCATGAATGTCCGATTTACGCAGCATTACAAATTTTACAGAAAGGAATTTAGGTGAATTCTAGGATAAAGTAGTTGTACAACTCCCTATAAAATAAGGGAATTTGAGTCATTTAGTTGAAAATAATATTTCTTTGTTCTTGGAAATAATTGGGTGATCACCCATAGAAATTTACTTAGATAAAATAAATATTAATAACCATTTATCCAATCAAGATACTCTAAAGCCAACCAGTTTATAAAACATTGCATATTTCTACATTCTCTATAATTATGTTTTTCACCAGAGTATTGTTCACAATGTTTACACATATTATATAATTCTGGACTTTCTTCTTTACTAAATGAACCTTTACAACGTATATTCCGTTGATATACTTCTTCCAATTGTCTTATTGTTTTTTCATGCAATGACATTATCATTCCTCCCAATAATCATAATTAGAATTCATAAGACATTCAGGACATCTACAAACTAATTCTCCATCTTCATTCATATAATAATCGTCACCATAACCACTACATTCATAACAATAGTCGTATGGATCTTCTTCATAATCATAATCATCGCACATAATCACTCACCTGTATATAACTCTGGTAATGGCATCCATGCGACAACTTTACTCATCACACTCATTCTTCTTCCACCTGTACCATGTGCATACCATTCTATCTCTTCTTTATATTTATTATTCTTATATGTTGTTCTTATATAATAAGCTGAAAATATTTCATCTCGTTTTGTTTGAATAAGAACATTTTGAGATTTATATTCTTTTCTAAGTGATGTTTCATTTGATAATTCAGTATCTGGCAATCTCTCTTTCACTGGAATCCAATCATTTTTATTCATCTTTCACCTCTAGTTTCTTCAAATCTTCAATACTCCAAGGTTCTTCATTTTCAAATTTAATGAAGTTAAACATATTACCATACACATCTCTTGATACATAATAATAATTATTATCATCAACTATCCAATTATCCATAGAATTACGTTTCGGCTTATTATAATAAATATAAAGTGCATCATTGGAGTCTCTTGCAATGTATTTAAAATTAGATAGAAGGGAACCAAGGAAATTCTTTTCTTTTGATGTGATCGTAGGCTTCTCTACATATTCTGATTCAGACCATCGTATACGCTCTGTATCATCACAATAGCCCCCATAAAAATCTTTTTTATGAAATAAACATTGTTCACAATTCATATCCCTACAACAAACAACTTTATTATCTTTTGTTACTGCAATTACACCACCATTACAAGCAATATCCAAAATTTCTTTAGCAAATTTCTCTCTTTTTTTCATTTATGTCCTCCAAATATTTTTCATATTCTTTATATTTATTATCTACTTCTTCATCTTCTGGCATTTGAAATACACTACAATCAAATCCTATTTCAAAATTATTATAAGCGTGACCAATTAGATCTAATACTTTAAGTGATTTTTCTTTACTCTCATATTGTCCTAGTCTTACATAACTATTTGCATACATGATTCGAATATCGTGTGTAGTCGCTTCACTAATCGCCAATGTTTTACCTGCAATATCTACCAATTTAGTTTTATCCTGGCTTCTAATTAACATATTTTCTCCTTTGAAATGCCAAATTCATCATTAAGCTACTTTTTGAATCCAGAACTATACTCGAAATCATCATCATTAAATACAATAACTTCTTTATCACTCATACCACAAAATTCCATTTCATATTTTCTGATATAATCATCAATAGATTTCTGATGCATCTCACCGAAAAATGGATATGGAAATGTACTCACTTCATGATTTTTGACTTTATCATAATCAATTCCTTTTGATACACTAATATGTTTACAAAATGCTTCTTCATTAATTCTCACCCAGTCTATGATTGAGTTCATATTAAATGTATAGGCTGTTTCAGATCCTCTAGTGTACGAAACAAAATCAATTACAAAATCAGTCCAGGGATCTTTCTTGCTTCTGAATATCATTCCTGTCTTATATTTCTCTTTATACTTTTTCATTTACCCCTCTCATATTTCATTCTTCTCTCTACCTCTTCATCATTTTCCTTATCGTCAAAATACTTGTAAGCTAACATCATAGGATAATCAGAATCTTTAGCTCTTGGATATAGCATATATTCACACCAATTAACTTCACAATCATCATTCATCCAGCTTGTGTCTTCAAATAAGTTAAAGAAAACATTTTGATATGAATATTTTTCATTCTGCACACGATAATCTTTGATGATTGTAGACTTATTATATCCACTGATTTTTACAAGAACATTATCAATCATGACTCTTTTACCTAATCGTACAATCCATTTAACAAATTCTCTATAAGTTTGATTAAATTCTCTGTCTCTTAACGCAGCATCTACGACTAAGATGTATTCATCTTGTGTACGCAACATCCCTCTACTTCTTGTTCTGTTACCATACCAATCAGTTAAATTATTAGTTCTTTCACCAAATTCATCACAAGAACAGGAACTATTATGACCATTTTTCTGAATTACATATACATTCATATCTCTTTCTGAACCAGAAACTATCGGTAAATGAGATAATACAGTATCAAGAATGTACCTTTTCTGAGCTTGTGTGCGTCCTATGGGAGATGCTGTTATTGTTCCCTGTATGTAACTCCAATTGCTCATTTATTTACCTCCATAAAAGCAAGATTTCATCAATCACCACACAACTTTTCGGCATAAGTTTTTAATTCTGTTACTTTACTGCGTGGAATTTTTACTGTCACTTTCTCATATACGTCAATGCTATTTAAAAACTCTGCGATTTCTTCTTGCTCAAATTCGTAATCTAAATTATTATTCTCATATACACTTTCTAATTCCCATTTTAAACTCTCTCCATCACATTCTAATTTCCCTTCAATGGCATATTCTTTATCTGATTTAAAACTTTCTTTTACTGTAACTTTTCCTTCGGTTTCACTATATTTCCCATCAATATCTGCGATATATACTTCGGTTGGAAAACACTCTTTGATTTTTTCATATGAAGATTTTTTGATCCAAATATTTTCCTCATATTCTACTCCGCTATAATATGCATAAGCGTATAAATTTACCTTTACTAATTCCATTTTTAATTCCTCCTATAACTTGATTTTCTGCTAATGTCAATGCAATCTACTATATCATCTAACATTTTTAATATTTCGCTATAAGTCCCACTAAATGCAGTTCCAGTTGTCTTTAATTCATATTCCCATTTATCTTTATCTTTTGTACAAATAACTGGGATACTCATATATGTAACTGTTCCTTTCGGTATGATAACTGGGCAATATTCATACACATAATCTTCTTTTAATACTTTTAACCATGTTTGACAATTTTTATTGTATGATTTATATTTTGCTTTACTCATATACACACGAATATATTCTTTTGTCTTATCAGAATAATCAATAGAAATAAACTTATTCACAACAAGTAAAACTCCATCTGTAATTCTATAAACATCCTGATAATCTGTTTGTGCTACAATCTCCATACTTTCACCTCTGTTCATTTTTATTCGCTTTGGAAATTTCGACTTGAACAAGTCTAATAGATTTAATAGATTTTGATGAATAATTATTATTTCTCTCTAAGCAGCTCTTTATACATTTTTAACTTCTCAGCTAACTCAGGATTGTCACTTGCATACATATCATAATACTTCGTCTGATTCATTCCTGTAATCATTTCATCCATCTGTTTTTTAATTTTACCGGCTTCTTTCTTACGTTCAGCTTTCTTACGTTCTTTAACACGTTTATCATATGCTGATGTATCAACTTTGCATATGACCTCAACGGTAATATCTTTTCTTCCTTTTTCTTTCGCTTCTTCTGGTGTAATAATATTCTTAATTGTTAGAACATTTTTGTTTACTCCACTAACTAATATATTATCACCAATCGCATATGTGTTCCCATCATTAAATATTGCATAATAATAATCCTTTGTCATTCCATAGTATCCTGTTCCTTCTTCCGTTACTGCAACTGCATAATATCCTTCTAATTTTGCCATGTTATTATCCTCACTTTCTATTTCTATAAGATGACCTTTATGAACTTCATCAATTATTCCATCATCAAAATATACTGTTACATACTTATAACTATTCTCATCTCTTTCTTTTATAATCCCTGTATTTCCTTGAAAAGGAGATAAAGGGTACATATATTTAACTCTAATATCGCTCATTGTTTGTTTTTCCTCTACAGCTTTCATTAAAAGCATAATCACTACAAGTCCACTTCTCACATTTATACACAAATTCATACATTCCTCTAAATCTAGGATGTGGATATACGTCTACGACAGCACCTTGAACTTGTTTTGCCACACCTATGTTTTCTCCTTGCTTAATATGTTTCATCATTCCAGGTCAATATCCTTTCCATCAAAATCAGATAAGTCAATAATCCATTCATATTTATCAGTTTCTTCGTTATAATGTTTTACGGATATCATAGCAACCCAATTCAGAATCTTTTTAAATAAGTTCTCATCATAATTACATTCTCTATTCCAAAATAAATTATTGCTAAATATGTAATACAGAAATGAATGTAACTTATTGTCTCTATGATTCTCCAATACCCATTCAACCATAGGAAATAAAAATATTTGATTAGCAAGTTGATAAGTAATGTCAATGTCATCACAATAATATTTGTGATAATATCTGTTCATTGCATTAAATACTGACCCGTACTTTTCGTAATTGTATCTTCCCTTGCAAATAAGAAATATCTCTTTAGAAAATTTTTCTTTCTCCTTATCCATTATAATTATCTCCGTAGACTGCTATTTCTGGTTTACCATTTTTATCCAATATGTAATATGGCATTGTAGAAGTTGAATATAAACGCTCAGTATATACATACACAATTTTTGTATCTTTGTCATACATAAATATTTGATCCGTAGCATTTCCTCCACTATCTGTATAATGATTTCTTTTAATTTCTATAAATTGTCCATAAGAGCTAACTTTTTCCCCCACTGTCATTTATAACTTCATTACCACATCCTGCAAATGAAAGCGTCAGTCCAGATACAAGCAATCCAATTAATAGTTTCTTAATTTTCATCCAATTATCATCCTTTCCATTAAACTCACATTCTATGTATTTACTTCTTCAAAAATATTTCCAATCCGATGTCCAATCATCTTCCTATCATTAATCTTCTTACATTTCGTACACCGACATTTACCAATCACAACTTCGCAACCATCATAATCATATTTAATATGTCGAGGTCTTTCGATCAATACCCACTCATGTTTACACATTAGCTGATTCACCTTTATCCATTTCATACTTTAATAATTCTCCATTTCTAATGATTATTCTTGAGCAAACAACTTTTACTTTCAAATCTGTATCCCATGAATCACGTTTCTCAATTCTTGTTACAATTACAGAAGCGA
>ERZ834798.43-NODE-43-length-141197-cov-36.719113_pt1 | contig 141197 bp, 153 predicted proteins | sample MGYA00519689_ERZ834798 | MGnify/ENA primary metagenome ERZ834798 (study PRJEB31850, sample SAMEA3708761) | human gut metagenome | biome: human gut; feature: human-associated habitat; material: faeces | place: China | collected 2014 ...
AGAGCGTCCGGTTCATACCCGGGAGGTTGAGAGTTCGAGTCTCTCCCTCGCTACTTATTAAGACTTGCAGTTGTTGCAGGTCTTTTTGTTATAAATAGTTACGAAACAGAAAGGGATAAGCATGATAAGACCTAAAATAGGACTTGACTGGGATGATGTGACAGCCCCATTCAACAGCATAGCCATAGATATGGCAAACAAAAAATATAATATCACCCCACCGCTTGAACTGGAGGATATAGATTCCTGGGAGAATACCGGCAGAGCCTCTGTCATAAAGGAATTTTACCGGGATAATACACTTTACGAGAGGCAGAAGCCTACAGAAGAGACAAAGCGGATGATAAGGAAGCTCATGGATATCGGAGAGGTCTATTTTATCACTGCGGTGGCACCGGGCTTCATGGGAGTGAGGGCGAGCCAGATAATGGAGGCATTTCCTGATTTTCCGACAGAAAATATCATACTTGGCAATGCAAAAAATCTTGTGCAGTTTGATATAATTTTAGATGATGCCATACACAATGTGCTTGAGACACCGGCCACGTATCCCGTGCTCATGAGAAAACCGTGGAATTCAAAAATGACAGGACTTTTATCTGTTAATAATATCACAGAGTTTGTATATCTCGTGGAGCAGATAATAAATGCGTCATTATATAGAAATAAAAATATAAAGAATCCGTCAGTTGTGGCACTTGTCGGACCATCAGGCTCAGGAAAAACAGCACTCTCAGACAGCCTGTGCGCCATGGAACGGTTTGAGAATCCAAAAACCTACTGTACCAAGCCCGGAGATAAGCACAGATACCTGACGGAGGATGAGTTCAATGCGCAGGATTTCTTTGAAAAGACAAGATACGCAGGAATACAGTATGGTACCAAAATAGAAGATATAGAGGCAGTGCTTGCAAAGGGGCATTTTGTCGTGATGCCGCTTGATATGTGTGGCGCTATTGCCATGAAGCGTCATTTTCCTACTGTTATAGTATATGTGGCACGCGATAAGGAGCTTTTAATCCGGGATATCATAGAGCAGGATTACTCGATAGAAGAAAAGACACTGCGTATTCTGTCGATAGATGCAGAGAAACGCAATCGCCAGATATGTGACTATGCTGTAAATAACATGGATGTTGGTGCAGCTACGAGGGAGCTTTCTGATATTTTGAAAAATACTTGCTTATAAAATGTATTTATAACAAGCTCTTAGTTATAAGTATTAACACTTTTCCTAGAAAGATGGTATGATATTTTTAGTTCAAGGGAACAGCATCCCGGAATTAAAATTAAAAACAAATAACATTAACATATCATTAATAGGAGGATATTAATATGAGCAAGAAACATTATGCAGACAGAAATTTAAAATTTGAGACATTACAGTTACATGTAGGACAGGAAACACCTGATCCGGTTACAGATGCGAGAGCAGTTCCAATCTACCTTACTTCATCATATGTGTTCCATAACAGTGAGCATGCGGCAGACAGATTCGGACTCAGAGATGCAGGAAATATCTACGGCAGACTGACAAACCCTACAGAGGATGTATTCGAGAGAAGAATTGCAGCACTCGAGGGCGGCGTTGCAGCACTTGCTGTTGGCTCAGGAGCGGCAGCACTCACATATGCTTTTCAGGCAGTAGCACACGCTGGTGACCATATCGTAGCAGCAAAGAATATCTACGGCGGTACATACAATCTCCTGGCACATACACTTCCTGATTACGGAATTGAGGCTACATTCGTAGATCCATTCGATTATGATGGAATCAAGGCTGCCATCAAAGAGAACACAAAAGCTATTGAAATTGAGACACTCGGAAATCCAAACTCAGAGGTAGTGGATATCGAAAGAATTGCGAATATCGCACATGAGGCAGGTATTCCACTTATCGTAGATAATACCTTTGCTACACCATATCTTGTCCGTCCGATTGAGTATGGTGCTGATATCGTGGTTCACTCAGCAACAAAGTTCATCGGTGGACACGGAACAACAATCGGTGGAGTTATCATTGATAGCGGTAAATTTGACTGGACACAGAATGATAAGTGGCCATGGCTTGTAGAGCCAAACGTATCATACCACGGAGTAAGCTTTGCAAAGGATTGCGCACCGGCAGCATTTGCGACATATATCAGGGCAATTTTACTTCGTGATACAGGAGCAACAATTTCGCCTGTTCATTCATTTATCTTCCTTCAGGGACTTGAGACACTTTCGCTTCGTGTGGAGCGTCATGTTGAGAATGCACTCAAGGTAGTTCAGTACTTAAAGGATCAGCCACTCGTAGAGAAGGTTAATCATCCATCTATTTCAGAGGATAAAGAGCAGCAGGAGCTTTACAAGAAATACTTCCCTAACGGAGGCGGCTCTATATTTACATTCGAGATTAAGGGTGGAGCAAAAGAAGCACAGAAATTCATTGACAACCTTGAGCTTTTCTCACTGCTTGCAAACGTAGCTGATGTTAAGTCACTTGCTATACATCCGGCTTCTACCACACACTCAGAGTGCAATGAAGCAGAGCTCTTAGATCAGGGCATCAAGCCAAACACAATCCGTCTTTCAATCGGAACTGAGAATGTGGATGATATAATTGAGGATCTTGATGAGGCATTCAAGGCACTTGCAGAGTAAACGGTTTTGTATGATAAATACTCCTTAAACGAATAAATAGTGATCATTATAAAAGGAATCGGAAAATATTAATCCGGTTCCTTTTATTGTTGTGCTATTAAGAAACATGGATTGGATTTTTTCGCGAACATCTTGACAACCTTTTAACAATTATTGATATTCGAGAAAAATAAGTATATTATAGTCAGTGGTGTGAAACCAGATATAGTTTTAAATAATAAATAATATACATAAAGGAGACATTATCATGTTTGGATTTGGTCAGTTAATCGAAATATTAAAGAAAGACCCAAAGAAAATCGTATTCACAGAGGGAGAGGATCCACGTATCCTTGAGGCAGCTTCGCGTTTACTTGCAAGCAACTTCTTACATCCTATCCTTGTCGGAGATCCTGAGAAGATTAGTGCAAGCGCTGAGAAGAGCGGTTTCAATATCCGTGGAGCAGAGATTATAGATCCTATGAACTTTGACCGTATGGATGAGATGGTTGAATTATTCTGCGAGCTTCGTAAGAGCAAGGGTGTTACACCGGAGCAGGCTAAGGGAATTCTTTCATCAGCTAACTACTTTGGAACAATGCTTGTAAAGATGGGTATCGCAGACGCACTTCTCGGAGGAGCTACATACTCAACAGCAGATACAGTTCGTCCGGCATTACAGCTTATCAAGACAAAGCCTGGCAACACAATCGTATCTTCATGCTTTATCCTTGTTCGTCCATCTGCAACAGGTGAGAATGAGGTGCTTGCAATGAGCGACTGTGCTATAAACATCCATCCTACAGAGGACGAGCTTGTTGAAATCGCAGGAGAATCAGCAGAGTGTGCTAAGATCTTCGGTATCGATCCAAAGCTTGCATTCTTAAGCTACTCAACACTTGGCTCAGGAAAGGGCGAGGATGTTGACAAGATGAGAAACGCAGCTCACAAGGCAAAAGAGAAATATCCAAACCTTCCAATCGAGGGAGAAATCCAGTTTGACGCAGCCGTTGCACCACGTGTAGCCCGCACAAAGTGCCCACAGTCTGAGGTGGCTGGTCATGCAAATACATTTATCTTCCCTGACATCAACGCAGGAAATATCGGATACAAGATTGCACAGAGACTTGGTAATTTCGAAGCATACGGCCCAATCCTTCTTGGACTCAATGCTCCAATCAATGACCTTTCTCGTGGATGTAATGCAGGAGAGGTTTACTCAATGGCTATCATCACTGCAGCACTTGCATAAGACATTTAATGGACTATTCCAATTTTAATAAAGACCGCTCCGGTTTGTCCGGGGCGGTCTTTTATTTGAAAATAGCTTAAAATAATATCTTGGCGCAACAGGAGAAATAAGGTATACTATAATTAAAAAACCAAAATACAGAGCAATGACAGTTGGCAATAACATGAGGTGTTGTATCTGATAGAAAGAGAGACGATATATGAGAGTAGGAATGGGCTATGATGTGCACAAGCTTGTTGAGGGCAGAGATTTGATTTTAGGAGGAGTGAAGGTTCCGCATACACTCGGGCTTTTAGGCCATTCGGATGCCGATGTACTGTTGCATGCGATAATGGATGCACTCTTGGGTGCAGCGGCACTTGGCGATATCGGAAAGCATTTCCCGGATACAGACCCGGCATATGAGGGTATTTCGAGTCTTAAGCTTTTGGAGCATGTGAGAGACCTCATTGCAAAAAAAGGATATGTGATAGAAAACATAGATGCGACAGTAATTGCACAAAAGCCGAAGCTTCGTCCGTATATTGAGCAGATGGAGCAGAATGTGGCTGATACGCTGCAAATCGCAAAGGAACAGGTAAATATAAAGGCGACGACCGAGGAGTGGCTTGGGTTTACAGGTCGCGAGGAGGGGATTGCATCACAGGCAATCTGTTCACTTACAGGTCTCTATGAGGCAAGTATGCAGGTCGGAGGCGGCTGCAGCGGCTGCACCGGCTGTCAGACCGATTGATTTGAATATATAGGGAAAACATGCTAAAATAATAGGATAGTTATAAATCATCCAAAAGGAGATATAAATAATGGAGAATAATTTCAAGTTTTATAATACACTCACAAGACAGATTGATACTGTTGTTCCGCGTGTTGACGGCAAAATCGGCATGTATACATGTGGACCTACAGTTTACCATTTTGCACATATCGGAAATATCCGATCATACATCATGGAGGATGTGCTCGAGAAGGCACTTCGCTATGTGGGCTATGATGTAAAGCGTGTCATGAATATCACTGATGTGGGACACCTCTCAAGCGACGGAGATACCGGAGAGGACAAGATGCTAAAGGGCGCAAAGCGTGAACACAAGAGCGTCATGGAGGTGGCAAAGGAGTACACGGACGCCTTTTTCAAGGATTTCACGGCTGTACACAACAGGATGCCTGATGTCGTAGAGCCTGCAACCAACTGTATTCCGGAATTCATCCATATGGTGGAGGTGCTTATCGAGAAGGGTTATGCCTATTTTGCAGGAGGCAATGTATATTTCGATACATCAAAGCTTGATGATTATTTTGTGTTCTCTTCAGCTGTAGAGAAGGAACAGCTTCAGGTTGGAGTGCGAGATGATGTCGAGGAGGATGTAAACAAGAAGAATAAAAATGATTTCGTACTCTGGTTTACACAGTCTAAGTTTGAGGACCAGGCTCTTAAATGGGACAGCCCATGGGGCGTTGGATATCCGGGCTGGCATATAGAGTGCTCATGCATCAGCATGAGGCATCTCGGAGAGTACGTGGATATCCACTGTGGCGGTGTGGACAATATTTTCCCACATCACACCAATGAGATTGCACAGTCTGAGAGCTATCTGGGACACGACTGGTGTAAGTACTGGTTCCATGTCAATCACTTAAATGACAGAGCCGGCAAGATGAGCAAGTCGAAGGGTGCAATCCTCACAGTTTCGGTGCTTCAGGAGAAAGGCTACAATCCGCTTGCCTACAGATTCTTCTGCTTACAGTCACACTACAGAAAGCCTCTTGAGTTTTCGTTTGATGCGCTCGACAATGCAGTTGCGGCATACAATAAGATTGCAAAGCGTGTGGCAGAGCTTAAGGATGAGGGTGATATTGATGAGACAGCTTTTGCTGACTTTAAGAAGAAATTTACTGATGCTGTTTCAAATGATCTGAATACATCAATGGCTATAACCATAGTGTATGATGTGCTTAAGGCTGATATCTCAGACAGTACAAAGCTTGCACTTATCGATGACTTTGAGCAGGTACTTGATCTGGGATTTAGGGAATCAGGAAGGGCCTTACTTGAGGCATCGTCATCTGTAGACAGTGAGCTTGAGGCATTTATCAATGATAAAATTACAGAGCGTGCAGCCGCTAAAAAGGCAAAGGATTTTGCGACAGCCGATGCCATAAGAGATGAGCTTCTGGCAAAGGGGGTTGCCATAAAGGATACCAGAGAGGGAGTAAAATGGGAGCTTGTATAGTATGAAGATAGACTCATATATTAAGGAACAGTTTGGAATAAAGGATGTTGATATAAGGACATACTCGCCGCTTACACTTGCATATATCGGTGATGGCATATTTGATATTGTCATCCGCTCAGTTGTGGTGGGAAAGGGCAATACAAAGGCAAATCTGCTTCATAAGCACACAAGTAATATAGTAAAGGCACATACGCAGGCTCTCATGATAGAGGCACTTTTACCTCATCTGACGCAGGAGGAGAGTGATGTGTATCACAGGGGGCGCAATGCCAAGTCGCCTTCCATGGCAAAAAACGCTACAATGGCTGATTACAGGAAGGCTACAGGGCTTGAGGCGGTCATGGGCTATCTTTATCTGAAGGATGATTTTGAGAGGGTTGTTTCACTCACTAAGCTTGGAGTGGAGCTTTTAGGAATTGAAATATAGCACAAAATAAGAGGAAAATATGGATAACAACAATAAAGAAAAATTTCATGAGAATTATATAGAGGGCAGAAATGCTGTGCTAGAGGCTTTCCGTTCGGGAAAGACAATAGACAAGCTTTTTGTGCTTGACGGCTGTCAGGACGGACCAATAAAGTCAATCACAAGAGAGGCCAGAAAGCATGATGCAATCATAAACTATGTTGCAAAGGAAAGACTTGATCAGATGTCTGAGACAGGCAAGCATCAGGGTGTCATTGCAGTTTCGGCAGCATATGAGTATGCCGAGGTTTCGGACATACTGGAAAATGCCGAAAGAAAGGGCGAGCCGCCTTTTATCATCATACTTGACGGTATAGAGGATCCACACAATCTCGGTGCAATAATCCGTACCGCAAACCAGGCGGGAGCACATGGCATTATCATACCGAAAAGGCGTGCAGTGGGACTTACACCTACAGTGGCAAAGACGTCTGCAGGTGCGATAAACTATACACCTGTTGCCAAGGTTACCAATATCTCAAATACCATAAAGGAGCTTAAGGAAAAGGGCATGTGGTTTGTATGTGCTGATATGGGTGGTACTACCATGTATGACTTAAACCTCACAGGTCCTATAGGTCTTGTAATAGGCAATGAGGGTGACGGGGTGAGCAAGCTTGTAAAGGAAAACTGTGATATGACAGCATCTATTCCTATGGTGGGAGATATCGACTCACTGAACGCATCGGTTGCGACAGGCGTGCTTGCATATGAGATAGTCAGACAGAGACTTAAGAGTGGAAAGTAGATTACATGTCGCGGGATGAGTGGTGTGTATTATGAATTGTATATTTATAGAATAGGAAGCATATAGTGGAAGATTACAGCGCATATACGGATGAAGAGCTTATTATGAGGATTCATAATGACAAAAATGACCATGGTGACAACAATGAAATCATGGACTATATATTGGAAAAGTATAAGCCGCTTGTGCGTAAAAAGACGAATGCTCTCTACCTGATAGGCGGTGAGAATGATGACCTTATTCAGGAGGGCATGATTGGCCTGTTTAAAGCGGTCAGAGACTATAAGAGCGACAAGGAAGCATCTTTCTACAGCTTTGCACAGCTATGCATCACAAGGCAGCTTAGCTCGGCGCTTGAGGCTTCAAACCGAAAGAAACATATGCCGCTTAACACATATATATCCTTTTCGCAGAGTGACAGTGATGGTACAGAGTTTGAGGAAATGCTGCAAGATGATATTGCAAGTCCTGAGCAGCTTCTCATAGAGAAGGAAAAATTTAAGGAATTTAAGGAACAATTGTGGAATAAACTGAGTAATATGGAGAAAAAAGTGCTACAATTGTATCTGGAAGGAAATAATTATACATCGATAGCGCATATGCTTGGAAAATCAGACAAATCAATTGACAATGCACTATCCCGTATCAGACAAAAGCTAAAAAGAAAGTAGGTGAAGCTTGTTATGGAGTTTTCAAGAATAGGTGAACACACTATAAAATGTGTTATTTCAGAAGAAGAAATATATGATCTGGGATATACAATGGATGAAATTATGAGCAATGGCGAGCGCACCCAGGAATTCATGAACCAGATATTTGACATGGCTTCAGAAGAGTTTGGAACTGATTTTAATTCGGGAATCAAGACTGTGAGAGCAGATTTTTTGGCGGATCACACACTTTCTCTGACATTTTCTGAACATCCTGCTACTGAGGGAATGATGGAGCATCTTAAAGATATCGTTAATGGACTGCTTAATTCGCTGCCGGCTGAGGCTGCAGAGAATGAGAAAAATAAAAAAGGCAGGACAACTGCAAAAAAGCAGGATATGGTGTCTGTTGTAATGTTCATTTTTGAAAAATTTGATGTGGCTGTCAGATTTGCAAAGATGATTAAAGGACTGCCAATGCCATTCTCACAGCTTTTTAAGTTTGAGGGAGAGTACTTTATGAGCATGGATTTATCGGGCTATGATGAGCATGAGCTTGAAAAGATGTCTGTCATAGCAGATGAGTATGCAGATGATATCATTGCAGGGGCTGACAAAAGGGCTTTTCTTATGGAGCATGCAAAGGTTATTCTTGATGACAAGGCTATTGAGAGTCTTGCGCAGCTGTGAAGGTACTGAAAAGTTACAAAAATATAATAAAACAAGGTCTGTCAGCTATACTGACAGACCTTGTTTTGTATGTAAATATTATCCAAGTACTTTTCTGATTGACTCGATAACACGGTCAGCCTGAAATGGCTTAACGATAAAATCCTTGGCACCTGACTGGATAGCGTCAATAACCATAGACTGCTGTCCCATAGCAGAGCACATAACGCATGTAGCGTTTGGGTCAGCTGCTTTAATTTCCTTTAAAGCCTGGATGCCATCCTTATTTGGCATAGTGATGTCAAGTGTTACAAGGTCAGGCTTGAGCTCATTGTACTTTGCAACTGCCTCATTTCCGTCAGCAGCCTCGCCTGCAATCTCGAATCCACCCTTTGTAAGGATATCCTTCAGCATCATTCTCATAAATGCTGCATCATCAACTATTAAAATTCTAGCCATGTTGTTAAACCTCCTGTTTGATAATCTGTTTTACTATGCTTATTGGATACAATTGTAAGAGATCACTGTCTATTAAATCTCCAACAGTCAGCCTGAATGTCACCTTGACAATATCTGTTCCGTTACATAACTCTTCCGGTATATCAAAGGTCTTCTGATAACTTGAATTAATAAGCGGAAAGCCTATGTCGGTTGGCTCGTTTAAGAGCGAAGACATTGATGTAGCTATTGTACCACACATCTGGTTCATAGCCTCCGATATGGCAGAAAGTGTGATTTCATCAAGTGTCATATCTGAAACATTACTTCCGTCGCCTCCCATCATAAGATTGGCAATAACCAATGCATCATTTAATTTTATAATAAGTAGGTTGGTTCCGTCAAGCCCTTTTGTGTAAGGAACCTTAATTAAAATTCGATCATCATGATCAAGAGCATCCTCTTTTTTCAAAACCTCTACAATCGGAGTCGTAATATTTGTTGGTCTCTGTAGAATCATGCTCAGTGTTGTGGCTGCATTGCCTATGCAGATATTGGCTACTTCGCCTATGATATCGGCATTTTCCCGCGATATATTTTGCATTATTTTATCCTCCATATAGCTGTGGTACCTATTTCCTAACATATATTATATCAGAGTTTTCAAAAATATCAAAGGAAATGTTTAAATTTTTAAAATTTATGTTAAAATAGTTTCAAAAGGAGATTACGATATGGGTGAAACAGAATATTCAGAAGCATTAAAACAGGGAAAAAAAGAATACAGGGCAAGGATAGCTAAAGGACAGTTTCCTTATCTGCCAGTACTTGATGAAATCTTATCAGAGGCAGATATTAAGACAGAGCAGTATATGGGGCTGGTCCAGGTGCCTTTGGATTTCGTTGTAGGAACAAGCACCATGGGCAGGACATATTCATTTGCGGCAAACTTTATGCCGATATTGGACGAGGAAACCGAATTTGCAGTGAAGTGGTCTAATCTGTCAGATGCACAGATGAATGAGGGAATCAGAGATCCAATCAAGGCATTTGAGTACATGAACAGGTATTATGTGCTTGAGGGCAATAAGAGGGTCAGTGTACTCAAGTACTTCAACGCCGTTTCGATTCCTGCAATTGTGACCAGAAAGATTCCAAAGCTGTCGGATGATTATGATGTGAGGCTTTATTATGAGTATATGAAGTTCAATGAAATCACGGGGCTTTGCTCGGTGGAGTTTACGAAGCTGGGCAATGCTGATAAGCTTCTTTCGCTTGTTGGAAAAGAGGGCAGATGGGATGATGAGACCAAGGAAAAATTTGCCAAGGTAATGTTTGATTTTTCAAAGGTCTATAATTTCCGCGGTGGTGACAGGCTGGACATCAAGCTTGGGGATGCTATTACCGTATTTATGGAGGTCTTTGGCATGGATGCCATGCTTGAGATGTCTGAGAATGATTACAACAAAAACGTCATCAATACATGGAAGGAGTTTGCGGCAGAAGGGGAAAAGCACAAGATAAATCTGGTGCTGGATCCGAAAAAGGTACAGACAAAAAAGAGTCTGTTAAACTATCTTATTCCTCAGACTCAAAAGAAGCTCAAGGTAGTATTTTTGTATCCAAGAGAGCCAAAGACATCTGCATGGCTGTATTCGCATGAGCTTGGGCGTATGTATCTTGATGAAACCTTTTCAGACAAGCTGGAGACAGAATATGTGGCAGGTGTAGATGAGAACAATGTGGAGCAGGTGCTTGAAGATATCATAAAGTCCGGTGCCGATATAGTTTTTTGTGTGGGACCGCAGATGATGCCAAACAGCTTAAAGGTGGCTGTTGAGCATCCGGAGGTTTATATACTCAACTGTTCGCTGAATGCGCCTCATCCTTATATCAGAACATACTATGGACGTATGTATGAGGCAAAGTTTCTCGCAGGAATGATAGCAGGAGCTGTCACAGACAATGAAAGGGTTGCATATATTGCAGACTACCCGATATATGGCATGATTGCAAATATCAACGCGTTTGCTCTGGGAGTTGCAAGTGTGAATCCAAGGGCAAAGGTATATCTGGCATGGTCAAAGACAAAGGATTATGACAGGAATAAATTCCTTGAAGAAAATGACCTGCATTATGTGTCGGATCAGGATATTATTACTCCGAATGACGCGTCCAGATATTTTGGTCTGTACAAGCTGCAGGATGGCCAGGCATTAAACCTTGCCATGCCTATATGGAACTGGGGAGTGTTTTATGAGAAGCTTTTGCAGAGCGTACTGGCAGGCTCCTACAAGGCTGAAGGACAGGAGCAGGTTAAGGCACTTAATTACTGGTGGGGCATGTCTGCCGGTGTTATTGACCTGATTTGTTCAAAGCATGTACCTTATGGAGTGAAAAGGCTTGCGGATCATTTAAAGAGCGATATCACAAAGGGTGAGGTTGTGCCGTTCTTTGGACAGATATATAATCAGAAGGGCGAGCTTAAAAACAAAGGTGAGCACGAGATGAAACCGTCTGATATCATGAAAATGGACTGGCTTGTAGATAATGTTGTAGGTAGTATTCCGCCTATGAGTGAGTTTGTTGACAATGCAAAGACGGTGGTTGAACTAAAGGGTGTAGAGGAAAATAAACTGTAATGAAGATACTATTCTTAGCTGATGAAGAGTCGAAAATGTACTGGGAATACTTTAAGAAAGAGGATTTTAAAGGAATTGATATTATTGTATCATGTGGAGACTTAAACCCGAGCTATCTGTCCTTTCTGACAACGATGGTTGGAGTCCCTCTTTTGTATGTGCATGGCAATCACGATGACAAATACAATGTAAAGCCGCCGGAAGGCTGCATATGCATTGAGGATGAGATTTACGAATATGAGGGTGTACGGTTTCTTGGCCTGGGAGGCTCAAACCGCTATAAACCGGGAGAAAATCAGTATACTCAGAAGGAGATGACAAAGCGTGTTAAGAAGCTGTGGTGGAAGCTTAAACGTAAAAACGGCTTTGATGTGCTTGTCACCCATTCGCCGGCAAAGGGACTGCATGATGGTGAGGATACATGTCATACAGGCTTTGATGTGTTTAACAGGCTTATTGAGCAGTATAAGCCAAGGTATTTTGTGCATGGACATGTTCATATGAGTTACGGCAGGCAGTTTGTCAGGCTTGACAAGGTGGGAGAAACTACTGTTATCAATGCGTACGAGAAATATATTGTTGAAATATAGAATATTTCTGCCGGATTAAGAATTTGTTTGTAAATATTTACCAAATTTAATAAAATATTTATCACATGGCTATATTTAGGACACAATTAAGTGTTACTATAATATCATCAAAAGGAGCTGTTGTATTTCAACTATGTGTTGGGGTACACTCAGTTCCGACTAAAAATTATTCATGTGCACTGAATTGACGTCGCATATGCTTTTCCTCATATACATTGAATGCCACAGGCTTTATGTCTGTGGCATTCAATATATAAAATAACTAAATTTGAAAAAATGAAGTACAAAAAACCCCGAAACTCTTGATTTTACTGGAAAATCTTGAGTTTCGGGGTTTTCTTTAAATAAGCTGATGACGGGAATTGAACCCGTGACCCCTTCCTTACCAAGGAAGTGCTCTACCTCTGAGCCACATCAGCAACTATCAACTTGCTAAGTTTACTATATACATCAGCATTTGTCAAGCCACTTTGAATTAAAATATAATTTTATGTGAGTCAGAATACAATTTATTATGAATTATAGTATGCCATAACCTTTGCTACATAGTTCTGAGTTTCTTTAAATGGTGGAATGCCGCCATATTTGGCTACGTTGCCGGAGCCTGCATTGTAGGCAGCTAAGGCCAGTGATTTGTCACCATTATACTGGGTGAGCTTTTCGCTTATGTACCTGGCGCCACCCATGATATTCTGGTATGGGTCGTAGGCGTTTGTGACACCAAGTGAGGCAGCAGTCTGTGGCATGAGCTGCATGATACCCATGGCACCTGAACGGCTGGTGCACTCTGTGGAGAAGTCAGACTCGCACTTGGCGATAGCCTTAAGGAATTTGGCATCCACACCGTATTTTGAGGCAGCCTCATTAAAAATTGCATCAAGATCGGCAGAACATGACAAACCGGAAGCTTCAAGCTTTACAGAGCCTCTGTTTATTGCTGGAGAACCGGAATAAGCAGCTGTATTATTAACTGCGGCAGAAGGAGAAACTGTATTACAGCAAAGCTCGATATTTATACCATTTTGATCAAAGAACCTCTGTACAAGTGACATATCAACTGAGCCACCGTTACTTTGGGCAATCAGTCTGTCAATGGCAACAGCAGCTTCAGCCATTTTTGCATCGTCAAGCACCTGATCAAAATCAGTACCGGTGCTATTGACAGCGGAGCTGATTTTGGAAGGAATGTTATCACCGGTTACAGCAGCCTGACCGGTAGTTATATTATTTTTTTGTGTATTATCAATATACTGAAGTACTTTAATGTTCATTTTCCTGTTTCCCATTGTATCTTAATTTGAATAGTTATATCAGCTATACTTAAAAAAGTAAAGACATTTACCTAATAAGAAATTATACCATAAAAATTCTTGAAAATATACCCATTTTGTTGTAGCATATGTTTTAGTACACTTTACTATGTAAAAGTTAGGAGATAAACATGAAAAAGACACCATTTGTGACAAAACAACAGGTAGAGGAGATTGTTAAAAAATTCCCTACACCATTTCATTTATATGACGAGGCTGGCATCCGTGCCAACGCGCAGGCTGTAAAGGATGCATTTGCATGGAATCCGGGCTTTAGAGAGTATTTTGCTGTAAAGGCTACTCCAAACCCATATCTGCTCAAGATTTTAAAGGATTATGACATGGGCTGTGACTGCTCATCATATACAGAGCTTATGCTTGCAAAGTCATGCGGCTTCGACGGAGAGCATATCATGTTTTCATCAAATGATACACCGGCAGAGGAATTTGCATATGCAGACAAGCTTGGAGCTATCATCAATCTCGATGATTTCACACATATTGATTTTTTGGAGGAAACGATTGGACATATTCCGGAGACAATAAGCTGCAGATATAATCCGGGCGGAGTGTTCACACTGTCAAACGGTATCATGGACAATCCGGGAGACTCCAAGTATGGCATGACAAAGGAACAGCTTTTTGAAGCATTCAAAATTCTTAAGTCAAAAGGTGCTAAATACTTTGGCGTGCATGCATTCCTGGCAAGCAATACAGTAACCAATGAGTATTATCCACAGCTTGCAAAGGAGCTTTTTGAGCTGGTTGTTGAGCTTAAAAATGAGACCGGCTGCGATATTAGATTTGTAAATCTTTCAGGTGGAGTTGGCGTGGCTTATAAGCCGGATCAGACACCAAACGATATATCAGTTATCGGCGCCGGTGTACATAAGGTGTACGATGAGGTTTTGGTACCGGCAGGAATGGGCGATGTGGCTATTTACACAGAGATGGGACGTTTTATGATGGCTCCTTATGGCTGTCTTGTGACAAAGGCTATCCATGAGAAGCATATCTACAAGGAGTATATAGGAGTAGATGCGTGTGCGGCAAACCTTATGAGACCGGCTATTTACGGCTCATATCATCATATCACCGTGCTCGGCAAGGAGGATGCTCCTTGTGACCATACATATGATGTGGTAGGCTCACTCTGTGAGAACTGTGATAAGTTTGCAATTGACAGACAGCTTCCGAAGATTGATATGGGAGACTATCTGGTAATCCATGATACAGGAGCACACGGCTTCTCGATGGGCTACAATTATAACGGACGACTTCGCTCAGCAGAGATACTGCTCGAAAGCAATGGAGAGGCAAAACTCATCAGAAGAGCAGAAACTCCGGCAGACTACTTTGCAACCTTTGACTGCTTTGATGATATTAAAATAACAGAGTAATCTGCTAGCGTACCTTGCAGAGCACGTGTCCGAATTTTATCCATTTGCTCATATCATCAACATTATCGCTGTCGACATAAAAGGTCTCACCGTAATTGTTGATTGGTATGAGCTCGCATGGTTTTGTCTGTTGGAGTTTTCTGATGTATGCACGCTTGTTCTGTGCGTTGATAAAGATACCGGTATCGCCGTCGCGGATTGGGTTTCGACTGATTAGAAGTATATCGCCTTTATTATATACAGGATGTAGATGATTGCTTGTGATGCGGATTCCGATGTGAAGGGCATCACCGAAGGCTTTTCTGTAATTTGAAACATCGAGCTTTTCAACGTTGTAGGAGTCAAAAATCATGCCGTCGGTCATATTGCCTGTCGGGATGAGGACGGAAATCAGATCCTCCTTATGACTGCTTTCATCCTTGTAGGCAGACAGCGCAAGCTCAGTGTCTATAATCGAGTCTATAAGTATGCGCTGGCTTTTGGAAAGCTTTTTGATGCGCTTTGCAAGGTTTATTACATCATCATTGAAGCCTGTTAGTTCGCAGGAAAACCGTCCTGTCAGCTTGTATATCCGGTAAGCGGTGTAGATGTCTATACGAGAGGATTCTCCGTTTGCTATTCGCTTGTAGGTGGAGAGTGACATATCAAGTGCTTTTGCAAACTGTGCCTGGGACATACCAAGCTTTATGCGTTCGCGCTCAATATTCGTCGATATGTTGTTTGCTATTTCAAGTCGGTTCATTTATGAGCTAATCTCCCTTCTTTTTAAAAAAATAAACTCCAAATTTGGTCAAGTATTGACATGCACAATAAACTATAATGGTTATTGTTGAAACATAAATAAATATATAAGAAACGTCAATTACTGTCAAATAAGAATGTTTGTTATATAAAAAGGGAGGTGTCCTGAAACTTAATTAGTGTAAGCTGAATGCAGCTTACACTTTTTTTATTTAAACAAATGCAGCTTTATTTATAATAAATATCAAAAAAATTTTTTGAAATAAATGTGTCTGAGGCATTGATTAGAGCACCGCTAATTGGTACAATGTTTTATTATATACAAAAGAGCAGGTGAACATATGTCGCTAAGTTTCAGAAAGTGGCGGGAAATGGCGCTGACTGAGTACCCGGTAGTGAGTGATAAGTACTACAAGAAGGTGTACGAAAACATAGCCACAGATCCGCAGACAGGGGAGAGTATACTTGTACAGCTTACATTGCAGGGAGTTTTGGATAAGTGCGAGGGTACTAATTTTGAGGAGCCGATCAGAAAGTGCATTATGAAGTGTGTATACACGGGCTGTAAGCTTGAAAAGGAAATAAATAAGGTGATGAATCAGTATTACGAGGTCTAGATATAAATGAATGATATAGCAATTGATAAAGAACACTTACATTATTTGGAACAGCTGTCGGAGATGTATCCGACAATAGGCAAGGCATCATCTGAGATTATCAATCTGCAGGCTATTTTAAACCTGCCAAAGGGCACAGAGCACTTTGTATCTGATGTGCATGGTGAGTATGAAGCCTTTTCCCATGTGCTGAAAAATGGTTCCGGGGCTGTAAGAAAGAAGATAGATGATGTATTTGGTCTGGCGATGAACAAGGCTGACAAGGCTGCGCTTGCCACATTAATCTACTATCCAAGGGAAAAGATGGAGCTTATTAAGCAGGACGAGCCGGATATGGATTCGTGGTATAAGACGACTCTTTATAAGCTGATAGAGGTGTGCAAGACCGTTTCATCAAAGTATACGCGCTCCAAGGTGAGAAAAGCTTTGCCGGAGGAGTATGCATATGTTATAGAGGAGCTCATTACAGAAAAGCCGGAGGTGTTAAACAAGGAGGCTTACTACGAGTCAATCATCAATACAACAGTGGAGCTGGGCACTGCGGAGGAGTTTATAGTGGTGCTTTCCGAGCTTATTCAGAGACTTGCTGTTGACCATCTGCATGTGCTTGGTGATATATATGACAGGGGAGCGGGGCCGCATCTGATAATGGACAGGCTGTGCAGATATCACTCGCTGGATATACAGTGGGGCAATCACGATATTATCTGGATGGGGGCAGCCGCAGGAAATCCTGCATGTATTGCAACTGTTGTAAGGAACAGTATCAGATATGGTAATCTGGATGTGGTCGAGGAGGGGTATGGTATAAATATGCTTCCGCTTGCTACGTTTGCACTGAAGGCTTACAAGGATGACCCATGTACCAGATTTGTGTTTAAGGTGGCTCCAAGTGGCGCAGATAATATAGAGAGTGATCTGATAAAAAAGATGCACAAGGCCATTGCCATCATACGTTTCAAGCTGGAGGGACAGCTCATTAAGAAGTGGCCTGAGTATGGCATGAAGGAACGATTGCTTTTGGAACATATTGATTATGAACAGGGCACTATAGAGCTTGAGGGCAGAACTTATAAGCTTCTTGATACAAGCTTTCCGACAATTGACCCTGCTGATCCTTACAGGCTGACAGAGGGGGAAGAGGAAGTCATACAGAGGCTCAGGAGCTCGTTTATTCATTGCGAGAAGCTTAAAAACCACGTTGGGCTGCTGCTTAAAAGAGGCAGCATGTACAAGGTATATAATGGCAATCTGCTTTTCCACGGATGCATCCCGATGGAGGAGGACGGAAGCTTCGCAAAGGTAAATATCTACGGTAAAGAGTATAGTGGCAAAGCTTTGTTTGATATACTGGAGACTTACGTCAGAAAGGCTTTTTTCTCGGATGACAGGCTGGAAAGACAAAAGGGCAGCGATATCATGTGGTACATATGGACAGCACCATATTCTCCGCTTTATGGCAGAAATAAGATGGCTACGTTTGAGAGATATTTTATAGATGACGATGACATGAAAATAGAAAAGAAAAACTTTTATTATGACTATATAAACAAGCCTGAGTGTGCGCAGCGTATACTAGAGGAGTTTGGTTTGCATGATAAAAGAGACCATATCATAAACGGACATGTTCCTGTGCACAGATTAAGAGGTGAAAGCCCTGTGAAGTGCGACGGCAGAGTGATAGTCATAGATGGTGGTTTTTCAAAGGCCTACCGCAGGCGGACAGGCATCGCGGGATATACCCTGATTTACAATTCATATGGGCTGACATTGACAGCACATGAGCCGTTTGAATCACCGGAGACGGCAGTAAGGGATGAGAGGGATATCGTATCAAGGCGTGAGGCTGTAGAAGTACTTGATAAGAGAATACTTGTCGGAGATACGGATGTCGGAATAAAGATGAAGGAAAAGATAGCTGATCTAAAGCATCTCATTGCGGCATATCGTTCGGGTGAGATTGCAGAGCGCGATGATTAGAAAGAGGGAATATGATGTATGTAGTTGATGGGTTTGAGTTTCAGACAAAGGAAGAGGCAAGGCAGGCTAAAAAAGAAAGTGACGGAATACGATATATAAAGGATCAGACTGATATGTCTGACCCGGATACGGTATACAAGCTGTATTTAAGGCTTAACAAGCCGGGGTATTTTTTTACTCCTGTAGGGCTATCGTTTCTTGTTGAACTGCAGGAATATCTGCATACGATTCCCTATATCAAGAATGAGGATATCCGTCCGATTTATATTCCTGAGGATAAAAAAGCGGTTGTCGAGGTAAAAAAACAGACGGAAGGCTATAAGAAAAAGTTCCATGTGGCATTGTTTTTTACTATTGTATTATCGGCTGCCATAGCTGTTATGTTTGGCATCACATATGTGAGTGGACACAGTCCGTATGTGGTGGACTACGAGAATGAGCTGATAGACAAATATGAAAACTGGCAGAAGGAGCTTGAAAAAAGGGAAAAGGCAGTAGAAGAAAGGGAAAAAGCACTGGATGAAAGGCAGGATGCAACAGAGTGGACAAAATAAAGATACTGGTGGTAGATGACGAGAGCAGGATGAGAAAGCTCGTGCATGATTTCCTTGCAAGGGAAGGGTACGAGGTACTTGAGGCCGGAGACGGCGAGGAGGCACTTGATATATTTTATCAGCAGAAGGACATAGCACTGCTGGTGCTCGATATAATGATGCCAAGGATAAATGGTTTGGAGGTATGCCGTGAAATCAGACAGACTTCAAAGGTGCCTATTATTATGCTTACAGCTAAGGGCGATGAGCGTGATGAATTAAACGGCTTTGACATTGGTGCTGATGAGTACATTTCAAAGCCATTTTCTCCAAAGATACTGGTGGCCAGGGTAAATGCTCTCCTTCGCAGGGCGAATAAACTGGGCAAGGAAGCAGTAATAAGCGAGGCCGGTGGTATTGTCATGGACAAGACGGCACACACTGTAGCTATTGATGGCAGGAATATTGAACTTTCGGTAAAGGAATTTGAGCTTTTGGATTACTTTATGAACAATCAGGGAATTGCGCTTACCAGGGAGCGCATACTTGACAGTGTGTGGAGCTATGATTATTTTGGCGATGCGAGGACAATTGATACACATGTGAAGAAATTAAGAAGCAAGATGGGCGCTAAAGGCGACTATATAAAGACTGTCTGGGGTGTGGGATATAAGTTCGAGATACAGTAAGTGCTTAGCTTAGGACTAATGGATTCGGGATAAGAGGTGTCACCATGAAAAAGAAAAAAACGCTATCCACGCAGCTTACGCTTGTGATTTCATTCATTGTACTTCTGATAGTAGGCGTGTTCTGGATGGCTAATAACACACTGCTGGAAAAGTATTATGTATTTAACAAGGAAAAAGAGATGCTTGCTGTATACAAAATGGTGGACCTGGCTGCAAAAAATGACAAACTTTCAGATGATACGTTTGCTGTAGCATTTGAAAAGAAATGCGTTGGCGCCAATATAGATGCGGTTGTGTTCAACAAATACGGTAAGGTCATAATTGAGGGAACCACTGACAATCAGGAAATATTCCAGCTGCTTTTGGAGGCGAGCATGTCGTCTTATTCGGCAGACTACAACAACCTGAATATGACAAGGCAGAAGGATAAAAGGCTGGGGACAGAGTATATTATCATAAATAACAGACTGATTGACGGTAACTTTGTATACATGAAGACACCGCTTGAGAGCATTAAGGAGAGCGTGTCCATATCGAACCGCTTTTTTGCAATAGGTGGAGTGGCTGCTATTGTTGTGGGAGTGTTTATGGCATATATTGTTGCTCGCAACATGACCAGGCCGATAAGAAATATGACTGAGCTGTCGACAAGGATGGCGAAGCTTGATTTTGATGCGAAGTACATTGATACGGAAAACAGTGCAAAGGAGCTTTATGTGCTTGGTGAGCATATGAATGAGCTGTCGCAGACACTTGAGCAGACCATCACAAGACTAAAGGTGGCAAACAATGAATTACAGCGTGATATAAAGAAAAAAGAAGAGATTGATGAGATGAGAAAGGAGTTTTTGTCAAATGTGTCACATGAGTTAAAAACTCCGCTTGCTCTGATCTCAGGCTATGCTGAGGGGCTCAAAGAGGTCGTAAATGACGATGATGAGAGCCGTAACTTCTACTGTGATGTCATCATGGACGAGACTGACAAGATGAACCGTATGGTTATGAAGCTTTTATCTCTCAATCATCTGGAGGATGGCAGCGATGTGCTTGAGATGACAAGGTTTGATCTGACACCGCTTGTCAGAGGGGTTATAGACTCATCTAAGCTTCTGGCACAGAAAAATGAGGCTGCAATTGAGTTTGACCGCACCGATTCCGTATATGTGAGCGGTGATATATACAAGATTGAAGAGGTTGTGACAAACTATATCAGCAATGCGATAAATCACTGCACAAGAGGTGGTACTATCACTGTATCATACAGCATGTACAGCGACCGTGTGAGGGTCAGCGTGTTTAACACGGGAGAGCCGATACCTGATAAGGATATAGAAAATATATGGAATAAGTTCTATAAGGTGGACAAGGCCAGAACAAGGGCATATGGCGGAAGCGGCATAGGACTGTCTATAGTAAAGGCCATTATGGAACTGCATCACAGAGGATATGGTGTCATAAATCACAAGGATGGTGTAGAATTCTGGTTTGAACTTGAGTTATTTATTGCAAACAATCAATAAATGTGTTACTATATGTATTATTAGGATAAAAGTCATAGAATAAGAATGGGTTTATTGCAATGATGGGAAGAAATATAAAAATGGCAGCTGTGGCATTTACAGCAATTATAACGTTGACAGGCTGCGGAACAAAATTATATGATATGACTGATGCGGAACAAAGCCTTATTGCTAATTATTCAGCATATGTTGTTGCAAAACACAATATATACCAGCAGGATGGCATGACTAACGCTACGGAGAACCGTGGGGATATGGAGGATGCTGAGGACACTGAGAAAGTGGACGAGGCGTCACCTGATAATTCACTTTCGCAGGATAATAAGACATCTGAAGCCGGAAATGATAAGAGCAGTAATTCGCAGAAAGAGCCTTCTGCCACGCAGGAAAAGAAGGTGTCACTTGCCGAGGCAACAGGCTACGGCAGCCTTGAAATTACATATGATGGAGTAAACGAGTCAGATGTGTACAATGAGGGCTCATACTATTCTATGACGGCAGGAAGCGGTAATACTTTTGCGGTTATGAAATTCACCCTTAAAAATCCGACAGGCGAGGATATAAATGTTGATATGTTTGGCAATGCCAGGACATATAAAGCCACTTTCCCCGATGGAAAGGAATACACGGCTGAGGGCACATTCCTTACATATTCCCTTAATACTTTTCAGGGAACCGTAAAGGCGCACGATGCGGTTGATGTGGTGCTGCTTTTCAAGATACCTCAGGGTACAGCATGTGACAATATTAAGATGTCGGTTATAAAAGATAACGAAAAAAGTTTGATTGAATTATAAAACATATGATATACTTAGATTACTAAGAGGCGGAGGTTGTATTATGGATACGAACATATTATTGGAGTCAGGAACAAACGAGCTTGAAGTGCTTGAATTCACGTTGGGAGACAATCACTACGGAATCAATGTCGCAAAGATCAGAGAGATTTTGCAATATATGCCGGTCACTCCTGTTCCGAATACTCATCCGAGTGTTGAGGGAATATTTATGCCACGTGACACAATGATTACGGTTATCAATTTAAAGAATAGTCTTAATCTGCCACAGACGGATGAAAAGGGCTTATTTATTATTACGAATTTTAACAAACTCAATGTGGCATTTCATGTAGATCAGGTTATCGGTATACACCGTGTATCGTGGGAGAATATCATAAAGCCGGACGAGACACTGACGGGCGAGCATGGCAGCACTGCTACCGGTGTTATCAAAATGGATGACAGGCTTATAGTTATCCTTGATTTTGAGGCTATAGTTGCTTCTATTAGTCCGCAGACAGGACTTAGGGTTAATGATATTGATGAGATGGAGGCAAGAGATAGGAGTGATGCTACAATTCTTATCGCAGAGGATTCGGCTTTATTGTCAAAGCTCATCACCGAGTGCCTTAAGAAGTCGGGATATACCAATCTCATAGTGGAAGAGAATGGTCAGGAGGCCTGGGATGTGATAAAGGCTATGCAGGCAAAGGGCGATATTACAAAGCATCTTGACTGCATTATAACTGATATTGAGATGCCGCTCATGGATGGACACAGACTCACAAAGCTTGTAAAATCAGATTCAGAGCTTAGAGATATACCGGTTATCATATTCTCTTCACTGGTAAATGAAGAGATGAGGAAAAAGGGTGAACAGCTTGGAGCAGACGCACAGCTTACAAAGCCTGAAATTGGAAAGCTTGTAGAGGCGATTGACAAGCTGCTTGATAAAGCATAATATATTTAGATACAAGGGGGTGTGGCTTGTTTAGCTGCACCCTTTAATGGATTATAGATGGAGAATACTAATGAGCGATAAATCGACAGAAAACTATCTGGACAATTTGCTGGATTCAATGAACAAACTGCAGGATACAGATACGAAGATGTCTGGGGCTGATCAGGATGAATTCCTCAAAAAGTTTGAGGACGAGCTTGAAAATGAGACATATGATGAGTATCTGTCGAACTTTGAAAAGGAACTTGAGAGGGAAAATGAGCAGGCCAAGGGTCAGGCTATTAATGTACAGACTCCGGCTCCTGATGACAAGGATGCTTCACTTGATGATATGCTCACTGAGTTTGACCGCAGGATGAAGGAACAGGAGACTCAGGGAGATAAACAGGAAAACAAAGCAGACGATAATCTAAGCGATGCGGTATTTAATTTTACACCGGCAGATTCTGGGAAAGAGATGATGGATGCAAACATGCCGGAAATGGCTGAGAATCCCAAACAGGAGGAGACTCCGGAGAGTATAATAACAAATGAACCTCAGATGGTTGAAGAAATAGGAGAGCCGGACCTGGCAGGAAATGCATCAAAGGATGTACTTGACATACTCGATAGTGATGGCCTGGATAATATCGGTGATCTGCTTGAAGGAAAAACCGGTGAGACAGGGAATGATATAGATGATTATGCAAGCCGTCAGATGAAGGCACATGAGACGACTGATGGAGAGCTTGATGCGCAAGGTACGGAAAAAAAGAGCCTTTTTAAAAAAATAATATCATTTTTTACAAAAGAGCCACAGTCAGATGACGTTACAGATACACAGGGCATGGCGGATGGCACAGAAACTGACGCACAGATGCTCTCGGATGAAAATAAACAGATACTTGAAGCGCTGGATGCTAACGGAGAGCCAAACAAAGCATCGGATAAGCCAAAGAAGGGCAAAAAGCCTAAAAAAGAAAAGAAGCCAAAAAAACCTAAAAAAGAAAAAAAGCCAAAGGCTCCAAAGGAAAAGAAGGAGCGCATTGGATGGGAGAAGGGACCTAAGCTTCCTAAGGGACCTGTTATAGTAATCTGGGTATTTGTTATGTCGATAGTTGTATTTGTCCTCATATGCACTTTTTTACTCGGAAACAACTCTAAAGTGACTGATGCTCAGAATACGTACAATCAGGCAATAGCTGATCTGGGGCAGAATAAAGCTGATTCAATAGAGCTGTATACAAAGGCATACAGCAGGCTGAGTGGCCTGAAGCTTTCGGGTGAAGATAAGCAGTTGTACAATAAGCTGTCGGTGCTTGCATCAGTATCAGGCAAATATGATGCATATAAGAGCTTTAGCGATTCAGGCTATGTAACCATGGCAGCGGATTCCTTAGTATGTGCGGCTGGCCGATGTGCTGTAAATGCAGAAAACGCAAAGGAATACGGATGTGAGCTGCAGCTTGAGCAGCTAAAAAACATTATTTCTGATACCCTGAGCAGTCAGTATGGCTTATCATATGATGATGCCATTGCTTTGTATAATATAGATGATAGAGATGACTATACACTGGCACTGACACAGAAATTAAATGAATTAGGCATTAAAGAGGAGACAAAATGATATGATAGCAATCATTGACTATGGAGCAGGCAACCTGCGAAGCGTACAAAAGGCTCTTACAGCTATAGGCGAGGAGAGTATTGTGACCAGAGACAGGCATGAGATTTTAAATGCCGATAAGGTAATACTCCCCGGAGTCGGAGCTTTTGGAGATGCAATGGATTCGCTTAAAAAATACGAGCTGGACAAGGTGATTCACGAGGTTTGTGACATGGACAAGCCATTTCTTGGCATATGCCTGGGTCTTCAGCTATTATTTGAGGGAAGCGATGAGAGCCAGGGCGTTGAGGGGCTTCATGTGCTTGACGGACAGATACTTCGCATACCTGATAAGGAAGGACTTAAAATTCCTCACATAGGCTGGAATTCACTTGATTTACAGAACAATGGAAGGCTGTTTAAAGGACTTTCAGAGCATCCGTATGTATATTTTGTGCATTCGTACTATCTGAAAGCCACTGATGAAGCAATTGTCACAGCAACGACAGAGTACAGTACACACATTCATGCGTCCGTAGAGAAAAATAATGTGTTCGCCTGCCAGTTCCATCCGGAAAAAAGCAGCACAGTCGGACTTTCGATACTTAAGAATTTTGCAGGGATAGGGGAGGCATAATATGTTTACGAAGAGAATAATCCCATGTCTGGATGTGAATAACGGACGTGTTGTGAAGGGCATAAATTTTGTCAATTTAAGAGATGCAGGTGACCCGGTTGAGATTGCAGCTGCTTACGATAAGGCAGGCGCAGATGAGGTGGTTTTTCTGGATATAACAGCGTCAAGCGACAACAGAAATACTGTTGTGGATATGGTCAGAAAGGTTGCTGAAAAGGTTTTTATACCGTTCACTGTGGGAGGCGGCATCAGAACAGTCGATGATTTTAAGGCACTGCTTAGAGAGGGAGCGGACAAGATTTCTATAAATTCAAGTGCCATAAACACACCGAGGCTTATCAGCGATGCTGCTGACAAGTTTGGCAGTCAGTGTGTGGTTGTGGCAATCGATGCAAGACGTCGTGCTGACGGAAGCGGCTGGAATGTATACAAGAACGGAGGCCGCATAGATACAGGTCTTGATGCCATTGAGTGGGCTGTTAAGGCAAATCAGCTTGGAGCAGGAGAGATACTTCTTACAAGCATGGACTGTGACGGCACAAAGGATGGCTACGATATCGAGCTTACAAGGCTTATTGCCGATAATGTTTCGGTTCCGGTTATAGCATCGGGCGGAGCAGGCACAAAGGAGCATTTTTACGAGGCTCTGACAGAGGGAAAGGCGGACGCAGCGCTTGCAGCTTCACTTTTCCACTACAAGGAGCTTGAAATTATGGATTTAAAGAATTATCTGGCAGATAAAGGTGTGTCAGTCAGAAGATAGGCGGGAGATAAAGATTATGAGTATGCTTGACGGCGAGTGGGCAAAGGCTGTGGGAGCCGAGTTTAAAAAAACGTATTACAGGGATTTGTACAATTTTGTGAGAGATGAATATGCCACACATGTGGTATATCCTCCGGCAGATGACATATTTAATGCCATGCATTTTACACCACTTGACAAGGTGAAGGTACTCATTCTCGGGCAGGATCCGTACCACAATGTCAATCAGGCACATGGATTGTCATTTTCTGTGCTTCCGTCTCAGAAGGATATTCCACCATCACTGCAGAATATCTACAAGGAACTGCACGACGATTTAGGGTGCGATATCCCGAATAATGGATACCTGAAGAAATGGGCTGATCAGGGAGTTTTGCTTTTGAATACTGTGCTCACTGTCAGGGCTCATCAGGCAAACTCGCATCAGGGACACGGCTGGGAGAAGTTCACGGATGCAATCATAGAGGCTGTAAATGAGCAGGACAGACCTATAGTATATATGCTCTGGGGACGTCCGGCGCAGTCGAAGATTCCTATGCTTACAAATCCAAAGCATCTGATATTGACAGCACCGCATCCAAGCCCGCTGTCGGCTTACAGAGGCTTTTTTGGTTGCAAGCATTTTAGTAAAGCCAATGAGTTCCTTAAGGAGCATGGAGTGGAGCCTGTTGACTGGCAGATAGATGATATATAAAGAACGACAATACCGGCTCATATGTTAGTAATACCGGGCTGGGTAATACCGGCAGATAGCAGATATTATCTTGACATAAATTGGAAAAGCGTCTATATTAAAAATATATAGAAGGTAACGGATTACATGATTATCAAAGGAGTGATACTATGAGAGGAATAGGAATGTGGGATTCGTCATCCATATCCACACTGTTTTCCGGCTTTAGCGGCAGTAGAAGCAGCAATGCAGCATCGTCTTTTATTGCCAATATGGATATGACTACATATAGCGGCATTAGAAGTGGCAGCTATTTTAAGCTTCTCAAGTCATATTATGGAAATAACCTTAATTCAAAGGCCCAGTCTCTTGTCTCATCATCTGTTTCTACATCTAAGGATTCAGCGAAGACACTTGCGTCCATCGAGTCGGAGTCAGAGGACATGGTAAAGTCGGCGCAGGCTCTTTACAAAAACAGCCGCAAGGACGATATAGATGCTACGTACAAGAAGGTTTCGGCTTTTGTGTCTGATTACAACAGCCTCATTAATGCTGCGGATGATTCTAAGACAAAGCAGATTTCGAGAAATCTTGAGTCTATGAAGTCACTTACAGATATCAATTCAAAGTCGCTTGCGAAGGTGGGAATCACAGTTGATTCCAAGTCCGGCAAGCTGTCTGTCGACGAGGATACCTTTAAAAAGGCTGATTCGACCAAGGTTGATGCACTTTTTAAGGGAAATGGCTCTTATGCATACGCAGTGGCAAGCAAGGCTTCAATGCTTGAGTATGCCGCAAAGAATGAGGCAGAAAAGACTAACACATATGGCGCCAATGGAAGGTATACACAGGCCTATAACAGTGGATATAATTATAATATGTTTTTATAGTCAAAGACAGGCTGGGAATCACCCACCTCACTTTACGGCTTAATAAAAGAAGCATCCCGGCTTGGGATGCTTCTTTTTAATTAATTAGCGTTTAGTTGTCGTTTTCATCGTCCTCACTCATTGAGTAGACCTGACGTTTACGTGCCATCTCATCGCTCTCAAGATATTCGTCGTAGGTTGTGATCTTGTCGATCATTGAACCGTTTGGCAGGAATTCTATGATTCGGTTGGCGGTTGTCTGGACTACCTGGTGGTCACGGCAGGCAAAGAGGATTACTCCAGGGAATTTTATCATTCCGTTGTTTAATGCTGTTATTGACTCCATGTCGAGGTGGTCTGTAGGCTCATCGAACATGAGTATATTGCTTCCCATGATCATCATGCGGGAGAGCAGTACACGAACCTTTTCTCCTCCGGAGAGTACACGCATTTTCTTTACTCCATCCTCACCGGCAAAGAGCATACGGCCAAGGAAACCTCGCACATATGTGGCGTCCTTGATTTCTGAGTACTGTGTGAGCCAGTCAACGATGAGCTCATCAGTATCAAAGATTGTGGTATTGTCCTTTGGGAAGTATGACTGGCTGGTTGTGACACCCCATTTATATGAGCCTTCGTCAGGCTCAAGCTCTCCGGCAAGGATTTTAAACATAGTTGTTTTTGCAAGCTCGTTTCCACCGACAAATGCAATTTTGTCATCGTGGTTGACAGTGAATGAGATATTGTCAAGGACCTTTACGCCGTCGATGGTTTTTGAGATGCCCTCGACAAAGAGCACATCGTTTCCAATTTCACGCTCAGGACGGAAATCAATGTATGGGTATTTACGGCTTGATGGACGTATTTCATCAAGCTGGATTTTTTCGAGGGCACGCTTTCTTGATGTAGCCTGCTTTGATTTAGAGGCATTGGCAGAGAAACGCTGGATAAATTCCTGCAGCTCCTTGATTTTTTCCTCTTTCTTTTTGTTTGCTTCCTTCATCTGACGGACAATAAGCTGGCTTGATTCATACCAGAAATCATAGTTTCCTGCGTAGAGCTGGATCTTACCGTAATCCATGTCGGCAATGTTCGTGCAGACCTTGTTGAGGAAGTATCTGTCATGGGATACAACGATGACTGTATTCTCGAAATTGATGAGGAATTCCTCAAGCCATGAGATGGCATCGAGGTCTAAGTGGTTGGTAGGCTCATCGAGAAGCAGTATGTCAGGATTTCCAAACAGTGCCTGAGCGAGAAGCACCTTGACCTTTACTGCACCCGGCAGATCTGCCATCAGGGTGTAGTGATCATCAGTAGGTACACCGAGACCGTTTAAGAGAGTAGCTGCATCCGACTCAGCATTCCAGCCGTCCATATCGGCAAACTCAGCCTCAAGCTCGCTGGCACGGATTCCGTCCTCGTCTGAGAAATCCTCCTTCATATAGATAGCTTCCTTCTCCTTCATGATATCATAGAGACGCTTATTACCCATGATAACCGTATCAAGTACTGTAAACTCATCGTACTTGAAGTGGTCCTGCTGTAAGAATGATAGTCTCTGTCCCGGAGTGATTGCGATATCACCGCTTGTAGGCTCAAGCTGTCCTGAGAGAATCTTTAAAAATGTAGACTTGCCGGCACCGTTTGCACCAATAAGTCCGTAGCAGTTTCCCTCTGTGAATTTTATGTTGACATCCTCAAATAAAGCTTTTTTACCAATTCTTAATGTAATATTGTTTGCACTAATCATTTTGTCTTTATTCAATCCTTTCCTATTTAATAACCTGTTCGTTTCTGTAACACATCGTTTCTATTTTAACGTAAAACCAGTATTTTGCAAGTGTTTTACAGGCGATTTATAGCCATTGTGCCCTTTTGTACATAAATTTTACCTTGTTAATAAATATTTTAGGGTTTTTGTACAATGTATTGCTAAAAAAACTTGATTTTTTACAGCGCACAAACTAAACTATTATGTAGAGACATTCTGATTCATGTCTATAATTGAACATTTATTTTACAGGAGGAAATATCATGTCTAGAGCAAAACAGTCGATGGATGGAAATACCGCTGCCGCTCATGTAGCATATGCCTACACAGAGGTTGCCGGAATCTATCCTATCACACCTTCTAGCCCAATGGCTGATACAGTTGATCAGTGGTCAGCAGCAGGACAGAAGAACATTTTCGGAAGCACTGTAAAGGTAGTTGAGATGGAGTCTGAGGCAGGTGCCGCTGGTACAGTTCACGGATCTCTTGCAGCTGGTGCACTTACTACAACATTTACAGCTTCACAGGGACTTTTACTTATGATCCCTAATATGTACAAAATCGCAGGTGAGAATCTTCCTTGCGTATTTGACGTATCAGCTCGTACAGTATCTTCACATGCACTGAATATCTTCGGTGATCACAGTGATGTATATGCTTGTCGTCAGACTGGTTTCGCAATGCTTTGTGAGACAAATCCACAGGAGGTTATGGATCTTTCACCGGTTGCACACTGTGCAGCACTTGAGGGACAGGTTCCATTCATCAACTTCTTCGATGGATTCCGTACTTCTCATGAGATTCAGAAGATCGAGAAGTGGGATTATGAAGATCTCAAAGAGATGTGTCCAATGGATGCGGTTGCCAAATTCAGAGCACACGCTCTTAACCCAGAGCATCCAGCAGCTCGTGGATCACACGAGAACGGAGATATCTTCTTCCAGCATAGAGAGGCATGTAACAAGTTCTATGATGAGCTTCCTGCAGTTGTTGAGAAGTACATGGACAAGGTTAATGCTAAGCTTGGTACAGATTACAAATTATTCAACTACTACGGAGCACCTGACGCTGATCGTGTAATCATCGCTATGGGTTCTATCAATGATGTAGCTGAGGAAGTAATCGATTACTTAACAGCAAAGGGAGAGAAAGTCGGACTTATTAAGGTACGTCTTTACCGTCCATGGTCTTCAGAGGCTCTTCTTAATGCTATTCCAAAGACAGCAAAGAAGATCGCTGTATTAGACCGTACAAAAGAGCCAGGATCACTTGGTGAGCCATTATACTTAGACGTTGCTACAACACTTCGTGAAGCAGGAATGAACGATGTTGTATTAGTAGGCGGACGTTACGGATTAGGATCTAAGGATACACCACCTTCTTCAGTATTTGCTGTATATACAGAGCTTGAGAAGGATGCTCCTAAGCACAGATTTACACTTGGAATCGTGGATGATGTTACAAATCTTTCACTTCCAGAGGTTAAGCCAGCTCCTATCACATCTGCACCTGGTACAAAAGAGTGCAAGTTCTGGGGTCTCGGCGGAGATGGTACTGTAGGTGCTAACAAGAACTCTACAAAGATTATCGGTGACCACACAGACAAATACATTCAGGCATACTTCCAGTATGACTCAAAGAAGACTGGTGGTGTTACAATTTCTCACTTGAGATTTGGTGACAACCCAATCAGAAGCCCATACTACATCAACCAGGCAGACTTCGTAGCATGCCACAACCCTGCATATGTTATCCAGGGCATGAAGATGGTTCAGGATGTTAAGCCGGGCGGAGTATTCATGATCAACTGCCAGTGGTCAGATGAAGAGCTTGCTCATCACCTCAACGCTGACGCTAAGAAATATATCGCTGACAACAACATTCAGCTTTACACAATCAACGCTATCGACAAGGCTATCGAGATCGGAATGGGTAAGAGAACTAACACAATTCTCCAGTCTGCATTCTTCAAGCTTGCTGACGTAATGCCTATCGATAAGGCTGTAGAGTACATGAAGGCTGCTGCTAAGAAGTCATACTCAAAGAAGGGTGATGCAGTAGTAGAGATGAACTACAAGGCTATCGATGCCGGTGTTGACGCTGTACATAAGGTAGAGGTACCTGAGTCTTGGAAGAATCCAGAGGCAGATGCTCCTAAGGCAGAGCGCACAGGACGTCCAGAGGTTGTTAAGCTTGTTAACGAGCTCCTTGATCCAATCGCTAAGATGGATGGAGACAGCCTTCCGGTTTCAGCATTCGCTGACAAGGCAGACGGACAGTATGTAACAGGTGCTTCTGCATACGAGAAGAGAGGAACAGCTGTTACAGTTCCACAGTGGGATCCAGAGAAGTGTATCCAGTGTAACAACTGTGCATTTGTATGTTCTCACGCTACAATTCGTCCATTCTTACTTACAGATGACGAAGTAAAGGCAGCTCCTGACAACATGAAGGTTGCTGATATGAAGCCAAAGGCAGGCGCTTACAAGTATACAATGAGCGTATCTCCACTTGACTGTATGGGATGTGGTGAGTGTATCACAGTTTGTCCTACAGCAGCTATCTCAATGCAGCCACAGGAGTCTCAGGCAGCAGAGCAGCCAGTATTTGATTACTTAGTAGCTAACGTTTCTAAGAAGACAGATGCCGGAATGGTTGATACAACACCTAAGGGATCACAGTTCAACCAGCCACTCCTTGAGTTCTCAGGCTCATGTGCAGGATGTGCTGAGACATCTTACGCTAGACTTATTACACAGCTCTTCGGTGAGCAGATGTACATCTCTAACGCAACAGGATGTTCTTCTATCTGGGGTAACCCGGCAGCTACATCACCATACACAGTAAATATCAACTCTAAGAAGGGACCAGCTTGGTCTAACTCACTCTTCGAGGATAATGCTGAGCATGGTTTAGGTATGGAAGTTGGACAGAGATATCTCCGTGACCAGGCTATCGAGCTTGTTAAAGAGATCGCTGCATCAGACAAGGCTACAGCTGAGTTCAAGGCAGCAGCAGATAAGTTCCTTGAGACAAAGGATGACACAAAGGCAAATGTTGAGCCAACAACAGCTCTTATCGCAGAGTTAGAGAAGGCAGCAGCAGCCGGATGTGAGAAATCTAAAGAAGTACTTGCTAAGAAGGATTACCTCGGAAAGAAATCTGTATGGATCTTCGGTGGTGACGGATGGGCATATGATATCGGTTTCGGTGGATTAGACCATGTACTTGCTTCTGGTGAGAACGTAAACGTAATGGTATTCGATACAGAGATGTACTCTAACACAGGTGGACAGGCTTCTAAGGCTTCTAACATCGGTGAGGTATGTCAGTTCGCAGCAGCTGGTAAAGAGACAAGCAAGAAGTCACTTTCAGAGATCGCTATGAGCTACGGATATGTATACGTTGCACAGATCGCTCTTGGAGCAAACCCAGCACAGGCTGTTAAGGCTATCACAGAGGCTGAGGCTTATCCGGGACCATCACTTATCATCGGATACGCACCTTGCGAGCTTCACGGTATCGCTAAGGGTGGTATGAACCACTGCCAGGATGAGATGAAGAAGGCTGTTAAGGCTGGATACTGGAACCTCTTCTCATTCAACCCTGCACTCAAGGCTGAAGGAAAGAATCCATTCACACTTACATCAAAGGCCGGCGACGGATCTTACCAGGAGTTCCTTAACAACGAGGCACGTTATACTCGTCTTATCAAGCCATTCCCAGAGAGAGCAGAGAAACTCTTTGCTAAGTCTGAGGAGACAGCTAAGGCACGTTATACACACCTTGAGAAACTCGTTAAATTATACGGAGAGGACTAATTCATTAGTCACGGTATATATTTTATCCCACAGGGCATTTGCCCTGTGGGATTTTTGCTTTTTCTCCTGTTATTACACTATATTTCGTGGTTTTTTTGTTTACAAATACAATATGTAATGGTACAATATATATGTTAATGGTATTTAATTGAACCATCGGAGGAATACGAATGTCAGGCATATTTGATAGACGTGCAAAAAAATTTATATCTACAGAACAAGCGGAACGGGCAGTGCCTTCAAGAACAGTAATGGCATCCCGTGTAGCAAGAGACGATGTTAACCGTAGTGAAAGAGTGCAGGAAAAAGAGGATAAAATACAAATGGATAAAGATGATTTTTTGTTAACACAAATTGATGAGTTTCGTGAAAAGGCAAAACGTCTTCAGGAGATGCTCAATACAAAAGAATCTAAAGCTGAGGAGCTTTCAACCATAGTTGAGGAGAGGGAAGCCAAGGCAGAGGAGCTGCAGCAGATACTTGACGAGAGACAGGAAAAAGCTGACGGTATTACTGCGCAGGTTGCAAAGCAGATAGATGTACTTATAGAGAGTGTTCATGAAAAGATGGCTGAGATAGAGCAATCTATGAATGCAGGCATGGACAGCTTAGGGCGTCAGGTAAGTTCGGATATGGATAATCTGGGGCGTTCAGTAAATGCCAATATGGACAATCTTGGCAGCTCTATGTCCGGTCAGATTGGTAATCTCGGACAATCACTTGGCAGTGAGATATCCGGTATCAGCCAGAATATAGGTCAGAGTCTTGATTTTGGTGACACATTAGAACAGACAAGACGTATCACTGAGGAGGGTACAGCGGCAGTTACATCAGCGGTCAATGAGGCGAATGCCCACATGCTGCAGTCGCTCACTGAGCTTAATGATCAGCTTGTTTCGATTAAGGCCGAGCTTTCTGATAAGGTACATACAGAGAATGTTAAGTGCTTTAGAAATCTACAGGATCTTTTTAAGGTAATGGGAGACAAGGTAGATACTGTTTCTGAGCTAGAGAAGCAGGTGGGCACAACAAAGACCTTTGCAGTTATTTCTACGATACTTGCAATAATCAATACATTTGGTTTTGTTGCAATCGCATTGTATATATTCGGTTTTTTTGGTTCGATTTTTTAATAAATATTATTGTAATAGGGTGGTGCAATTCTTAGTTTAGGAGTTGCACCATATTTTGACATTTTATAAGGCAGACAGAGAGGAACATTATATGGCAAAAAAGATAGTAAGAGTTGTTGGTCATAAAAATCCTGACACTGATTCTATTTGTGCGGCAATAGCGTATGCCAATCTTAAATCACAGATAGATGATACAGTGGAATATATACCGATGAGAGCAGGCAGCATTAGTGCAGAGACAGCGTTTGTGCTGGATTATTTCAAGGCTGATACACCTGCGCTTTTGAAAGATGTGGGAACACAGATAAAGGATATACATATCAGAAGGACTGAGGGGGTCAGCAGTAATCTATCCATGAAAAAAGCATGGGAGATGATGAAGATACTCAACGTAGTTACTCTCCCGGTTGTCAATAAGAGGGACAAGCTTGAAGGCCTTATTGTGACAAGTGATATTGCAAAGTCGTATATGGATGTGTATGACAATTCTATCCTGGCAAAGGCTAGGACCCAGTACAGGAATATTATAGAGACACTGGATGGCAAGATAGTTGCAGGCAATGAGCATGGCTATTTTGTGAAAGGAAAGGTTATAGTCGGAGCAGGTACGCCTGAAACCTTAAAGGGCAATGTGTGCGAGGATGATCTTGTCATCATATCAGACCGTGAGGAGTCACAGCTTATATGTATTGAGGCAAACTGCAGCTGTATCATCGTGACAAGTGGCTTCGATATATCAAAGGATGTCATAAATGCTGCAAACGCAAAAGATGTGGTTGTGATCAGCACACCATATGACACATTTACGGCATCACGTCTTATAAATCAGAGCATGCCTATAAAGTCATTTATGACCAGAGAGAATCTTATTCATTTTGATTTGGATGATTATGTGGATGATGTGCGTGATACTGTTTCAAAAATCCGACACAGGGATTTCCCGATACTCGACGAAAACCAGAATTATGTCGGTATGTTTTCACGCAGAAATTTGATGAATGCAAGGAAAAAACAGGTGATACTTGTGGATCATAATGAGACCTCACAGGCAGTGGCCAACATTGATGAGGCTGAGATTCTTGAGATAATTGATCATCATCGAATTGGTTCTCTTGAGACAATAGGGCCTGTGTATTTCAGAAATCAGCCGCTTGGATGTACCGGAACCATCATCTATCAGATGTATATGGAAAAAGGTGTGGAGGTTACTCCTCAGATGGCGGGGCTTATGTGCGCTGCAATACTCTCTGACACACTAGTGTTCCGTTCGCCTACATGTACCCAGGTTGATAAATCTACAGCACTTATCCTGGCGGAGATTGCGCAGATAGATGTAGAAGAGTTTGCCCAGAAAATGTTCGAGGCAGGAAGTAACTTTGCTAACAAGACAGAAGAGGAAATATTAAATCAGGATTTTAAAATCTTTCATTCAGGGGATTATACATTTGGAGTATCGCAGATTTCTGCTCTTTCTAGAACAGAGCTCGATAAGGTACAGGCAAGAGTGGTGCCTCTGCTTGACAAGATGCAGGTGGAAAAACAGCTTGATATGCTCTTTGTTATGCTCACGGATATACTTAATGAGTCTACATATCTCATCTACAGTGGTGCAGAGGCAGCGTCAATAGCAGCTTCAGCATACAATCTGCCACAGAGCAAGGATGGAATTATGCTTAAGGGAGTAGTGTCGCGTAAGAAGCAGCTCATACCTGAGCTTATAAATGTGATTAATGAGAGATAATGCAGCACTAAAAATAATTAAAAGCTTCCTGTGATGTATCGTGAAGCTTTTATGTATTTGTAGGGGTAGAATGGAATTGCTTGCGGTATGCACGGATAAATGAGGAATAGCTTCCGAATCCACAGGCATCGCAGGCGGCAGACACACTGCTTCCGTCGCGAATCATATCGCGGGCGAGCAGCAGACGCTTTGTTGTGATATATGAACCTATGGTGCAGCCGGTTTCTTCCTTGAAGGTGTGCATCAGGTGATACCTGCTCATATAGAATTTATCTGCCAGTTCATCAATACTTATACGGTTTGTTAAATTCTTATTTAAGAAATCCAAAATCTCTACAATTTTTTTGTTTGAGGAAAATGTGTTAATATATTCGATACCGCCATGCAGGGTGATACGATTGAGCTGTATCAGAAACTCTAAAAACAGGAGCTTCTGGTACAGCTCATTTGCGTATTCATTGGTTTCTTTAAGTGTAGAGTCTAGTCCCTTGATTGTATCAGCCAGACGACTGCCCTTGGTCGCAGCGAGTCTTAGTACATGTGACTGGTTAGCATAGGCCTGCTTGAAACAGCATGCCAGATCATAGCCTTTGCTCACATAATCATCAATAAGCTGCTGTGATACATATATAATGATTCTTTCATAAATTGAATCGTCATTTAATATTGGCTTATGAACCTCGCCGGCATTGACAAGTACGATATCATGTTCTTTGAGCTCATAGCTGCGGCCCTCAATGCAGTAGGATACATTGCCGTGCAGATGAATCAGAATTTTGTGGAAATCATGGTAATGGAAATCTATATTTAGCTTGTGTTCATCTCTTAGATGAAATATTTTAAAAGGCTCCGTCAGGTAGCCTGCTTTTGTATAATTTGAATCCATGATATGCTCCTTTGATAATAAAATGTTACTATAAGCATAATCTATAACAGCACAAAACGCAACATAAAACGCACAAAATGCTATAGAAAAACAAGAAAGTGCGCTGTATAATATAGTTATCAATATAAAACCAATAACGAGGTGATCACTATGAAATTTACAAAAATGCACGGCTGTGGAAATGATTATGTATATGTAAACCTTTTTGAGGAGAAGTTGGATGACCCGGCAAGGGTGTCAATATATGTCAGTGACAGGCATTTTGGAATAGGCTCAGACGGACTAATCACAATAGGTCCGTCAGACAAGGCAGATTTTAGAATGAGGATATATAATGCAGACGGTTCGGAAGCCGAGATGTGCGGAAACGGCATACGCTGCGTGGCGAAATACGTGTATGACCACAAACTTACTGACAAGACTGAAATATCGGTTGAGACAGGAGCAGGCATCAAGTACCTTACACTATATGTTGAGGAAAATAAGGTATCACAGGTGCGCGTGGATATGGGTGAGCCTATTCTGACGCCTGGGGACATTCCGGTTGTGAAAGCAGACGGAAGTGCTTATAGTGATGACTACAGGGTAATAGATGAACCGATTTCAGCAGGCGATAGAGAGTGGCACATGACCTGTGTTTCAATGGGAAATCCTCATGCGGTAGTGTTTGTCGATGATGTGGCAGGTTTTGAGCTTGAGAAATACGGTCCGCTTTTTGAGAATCATAAGATGTTTCCAAAGCGCACCAACACGGAGTTTGTAGAGATACTTTCAAGGAATGAGGCGAAAATGAGAGTATGGGAGAGGGGCAGCGCTGAGACCTGGGCCTGCGGTACAGGAACTTGTGCGACCGTCATGGCATGTATACTCAACAAAAAGACTGACAACAAGGTGCTTGTGCATCTAAGAGGTGGAGATCTGACTATCGAGTATATACCTGAAACCAATCATGTGTTTATGACGGGACCTGCTACTGAGGTCTTCTCAGGAGAAATTGATATCATATAAAGCACAAGTATCGTGCGGTTTGGCAAATGTCTGTGGTTGAATGGTTACAAATCTTTTAGAAACAAAATTAACAGAAAAAATATATCAAAAATATAATAAATTATGGGAGAAAATAAAATGAAGCTTGAAAAATTACTTGAAAGAATGGATTATAAAGTATTAGCAGGAAGCACAGATATAGAGATTTCCACACTCGTGTATGACTCGCGCAAGGTGGAGAAGGCATCGGTATTTGTGTGCATATCGGGAGCTGTGTCAGATGCACATGATTTCATCCCTGATGTGGTAAAGAAAGGTGCAGCAGCAGTGGTTGTCGAAAAAGATGTGACTCCTATCGAAGGGGTGACATATATTAAGGTAGATAATACAAGGCTTGCACTTGCGTGTATGTCAGCAGCTTATTTTGATTATCCGGCCGAGAAAATAAAGACTATCGGTATTACAGGTACAAAGGGGAAGACCACCACCACATATATGGTAAGGTCAATTCTTGAGTCAGCCGGCATAAAGACAGGACTTATCGGTACAATAGAGTCTATATGTGGTGACAAGAGAATTCCGTCAGCAAATACCACACCTGAGTCATACAGAGTTCAGGAGCTGTTTAAGGAGATGGTGGACGAAGGCCTTGATGCAGTTGTTATGGAAGTGTCATCACAGGCTCTCATGCTTCACAGAGTATCGGGCTTTACCTTTGATATTGGTGTATTTACAAATCTTGAGCCTGACCACATCGGAGAGCACGAGCACAAGGATTTTGCAGACTACATGCATTGCAAGAGCCTTTTATTCAGACAGTGCAGGCTTGGTATCTTTAACGGAGATGATGAGCACTTAGAGGGTATTATGAAGGGACACACATGCCAGGTGGAGACTTACGGCTACAAGTCCACAAACAACCTGGTAGCAGAAAATGTTGAGCTTAAAAAGGAGCATGGAGCACTCGGCATTAAATACCATGTATCAGGGCTTCTGGATTTTGATGTGGAGGTCAATGTGCCGGGCAAATTCTCAGTATACAATTCACTAACAGCCATTGCTATCTGCCATCATTTCAATGTTGATAAAAAGGCAATCGGGGAGGCTCTTCATCATGTGAGTGTAAAGGGCAGAATAGAGATTGTTCCTGTTACAAAGAGATATACCCTTATGATTGATTATGCACACAATGCGATGGCACTTGAAAGCCTTCTCACCACTCTTAAGGAGTATGAGCCGGGCAGACTTGTATGCCTGTTTGGCTGTGGCGGAAACAGGGCAAAGTCACGCCGTTATGAGATGGGAGAGGTGTCATCGAGACTTGCAGACCTTACTGTTGTCACATCCGATAATCCAAGAGATGAGGAGCCTATGGACATAATCAATGATATTTTACAGGGTGTACACAAGGCAGATGGAGAGTATGTGACGATTCCTGACCGTAAGGAGGCTATCAGATACTGCATGGAGAATGCCAAGGATGGTGATATCATAGTGCTTGCAGGAAAGGGCCATGAGGATTATCAGGAGATAAAGGGTGTAAAGCATCACATGGATGAGAGAGAATTGATTGCTGATATAATAAAAGAAAATCCTGACATCAGACTTTAATATTTTAGTATAGGTTAAATGGTTTAGTATAAAATAGTTCATTAAAATAGTGTATTTGGGAGGTATATATGTCTCTGTTTAAGGGCGCCGGAGTAGCGCTAATTACTCCTTTCAATGAGGATAACAGTGTAAACTATGAAATGCTTAGGACGCTGGTGAGAAGGCAGATAGACGGTGGCACTGATGCAATTATCGTGTGTGGCACGACTGGTGAGCCTGCTACAATGACAGAGGAAGAAAAGCTTTCGGTAATAAAATGTGTGGTAGACGAGACAGCCGGGCAGATTCCTGTAATAGCGGGAACCGGTGCCAACTGCACACAAAATGTGATAGATTTCTCACAGAAGGCTGAAAAGCTTGGTGTAGACGGTCTGCTTGTTGTCACACCTTACTACAATAAAGCCACACAGAATGGTCTTTATGCGCACTATGCAGCGATAGCAGGGGCGGTTGGGCTTCCAATCATTATGTACAACGTACCATCGCGCACAGGCTGCAATATACTTCCACAGACTGCGGCAAGGCTTGGCAGGGATTTTGAAAATATAGTAGGAATCAAGGAAGCAAGTGGCAATATATCGCAGGTTGCAAAGCTAAAGAAGCTGGCAGGAAATGACCTCGATATTTATTCGGGAAATGATGACCAGGTCATCCCAATACTCTCACTCGGTGGAATCGGTGTGATATCAGTGCTGTCTAATGTAATGCCGGCTGCAGTGCACGATATGGTAATGGAATACCTGAATGGAAATATTAAATCAGCACTTGATATCCAGCTTAAATATCTGGATTTAATAGAGGCACTGTTTTGTGAGGTGAATCCGATTCCTGTAAAGGCTGCTATGAAGCTTTTGGGATATGATGTGGGAGGACTTCGTCTGCCGCTCACGGAGCTTGAGGATGCAAACAGTGCAAGGCTTAAAGAAAGCATGGAAAAACTAAAGGAAAATTAGTGGATATAAAAGGATATTAAAGAAAAATTAAAGGATAAATTAACATATGGGAAAACAAAACTGGAAGCCGGGCAATATGCTAAACCCGGTGCCGGCTGTGATGGTGAGTGTCACTGACAAGGCCGGAAATAACAATATAATAACAGTGGCATGGGCGGGGACGGTGTGCACCAATCCGCCTATGCTTTCAATATCTGTAAGGCCGGAGCGCTTTTCTTATAACATGATTAAAGAAACCGGAGAGTTTGTGGTAAATCTGACCACCGAGGAGCTGCTTAGAGCCTGCGACTACTGCGGAGTGAAAAGCGGCAGGGATGTGGACAAATTTAAAGAACTGCATCTGACACCGCTTGCGATGCAGCATGTGTCAGCAGTTGGAATATCACAAAGCCCGGTAAATATTGAGTGCAGGGTAAGAAAAATCGAGGAGCTCGGCAGCCATACAATGTTTATAGCAGACATCGTCGGCGTGACAGTGGATGATAAATACATGGACGGGACAGGGAAATTTCATATCAATGATACCGGCCTCGTGATGTACTCGCACGGAGAGTATTTTGGCTTTGGAGATAAGCTCGGAAGCTTCGGCTACTCTGTAAGAAAAACTAAAAAATAATCTATCGAAGCAGCATATCCATGAGGTATGCGTACACATCCTCGTTCTGATTCTTCCAGTTGCTGCAGATGGCCTCGGCCTGCTCCTTTGTGCCGACTGAGAGAGTCAGGTCGATGATGGTGGTGCTCTCTGAGCGCACCTGACAACGTACTGCATATTTGCGGTCAGTTGTCCTGTAATAGTCTGCAAGAATGGAATTTTCCTGTCTGAACTCGAGCTTGTTGTCAGTAAAGAAGCTCTTTACATCGGACTCAATACCGTCGGTAATTTTGTCTTTGAAGAAACCGAGAGTCTCTTTTCCGGCAGCAGTCAGAGTGTACTGTGTATTGGAATGAGTAGACTCGAAATTAATTAAATCAGCATTTACTAAATCACCGATGACCTCCTGTACACGGAAGTAGTCGGTGTATTCTTTTTCCAAAAAGAAATTGGAAATCTGTGTGTTTGACAGCGGAAAGCCCGCTTTGTCGAGCATGTATAAAATTGTCAGCTTATATATGGTAAATGGCTCAGCCATGATTTTCTCCTTTAAAACAAGTTTAATCGTCCCTGATATGTGTCTCGCACTTCAAATCTTTTATTGATTGTGTTTAGAACCCGTTTTTTATCTGTGCTCCAAAGAGGTGCAACAAGTAAAGAACGTGGTCCATCACCGGTCATGCGGTGGATAACCATATCCTTTGGAAGTCTTTCTATACAGTCTACCACAAAATCGCAGTAATCATCCAGCGTAAAAAGCTCAAATGGCTGTTTAATATACATATCAGCCAGTGGTGTGCCCTTTAGTACATGCAGCAGCTGAAGCTTAACTCCGAAAATACCGCTTTTAGCAACAAAATCAACGGATTCAAGCATCATGCCGCGTGTCTCATGAGGAAGCCCGAGTATGAGATGTGCAATAACCTTTATACCACGACGTCTAAGCTCGTCCGTTACAATGATGAAATCCTCAACACATGTATGTGTATTCATGGCATCAAGAGTAGACCGGTGAATGGTCTGAAGGCCCAGCTCAACCCAGACGGGCTTTATTTTGTTTAATTCTGAGAGCAGATCATATATTTCGGTAGAAAAACAATCTGTTCTTGTGCCGATGGACAGCACAGCGACAGATGGGTCTTCTATAGCCTCATAAAATATGCGCCGCAGATAATCTACCGGCGCATATGTGTTGGTAAAAGCCTGAAAATATGCGATAAAGTGCTCACAGCTGCTCTTTGAAGCTACCTTTTCCTTAGCGGCAGACAGCTGCTCCTTTATGGAAAGGCTGCGGTCCGCCGCAAAATCACCGGAGCCACCGGCGCTGCAGTACAGGCATCCAAGCGATGAGAGTGTGCCATCACGGTTTGGACAGGTCATGCCTCCATCTAAAGAGAGCTTGTAAAGCTTTTCACCGAATGTATCGCGGCAGTATCTGTTGAGTGAATAGTATCTCATATTAAATATGTGACTTTACAGCTTCGCTGACAACAGCGGCAACACGCGGGTCAAATGCCTCAGGCATAATAAAATCATCATTTAATTCTTCGTCTGAAACAAGACCGGCCAGTGCCTCTGCGGCAGCAAGCTTCATTTCCTCAGTGATCTGTGTAGCGCGTCCCTCAAGTGCACCCTTGAAGATTCCTGGGAAGGCAACCACGTTGTTTATCTGGTTAGGGAAATCACTTCTTCCGGTTCCGACCACTCTGGCACCTGCAGCCTTTGCCACATCAGGCATAATCTCAGGAACAGGATTTGCCATGGCAAAAAGGATAGCATCCTTATTCATGGAAGAAACCATCTCGGCTGTGACGATATTTGGAGCGGAAACACCAACGAATATGTCAGCACCCTTTAAAGCATCTGCGAGATTACCCTTTGCATTTTCAAGGTTTGTAACCTCTGTCATTTTCTGCTGCATCCAGTTGAGGTCTGGATAGTCCTTTCCTATGATGCCTAGACGGTCACACATGGTCACATGTGTAAAGCCGTATGTCAGAAGAAGCTTAGTGATGGCAACACCTGCTGAGCCTGCACCGTTTACAACAACCTTGCAGTCCTCTTTCTTTTTGCCGGTAAGGCGCAGAGAGTTGATAATACCGGCGAGTACAACGATTGCAGTTCCGTGCTGGTCATCGTGGAATACAGGAATATCGAGCATCTCTTTAAGTCTCTCCTCAATCTCAAAGCAGCGCGGAGCAGAAATATCCTCTAAGTTTATTCCGCCAAAGCCCGGTGCGATATTTTTGACTGCAGCAATAATCTCCTCAGTGTCCTGAGTGTCGAGACAGATAGGAACAGCGTTTACGTTTCCAAACTCCTTGAAAAGTACGCATTTACCCTCCATGACAGGCATGGCAGCGTAAGGACCGATGTTTCCAAGACCAAGCACAGCACTTCCGTCTGACACTACGGCAACGGTATTTGCCTTCCAGGTGTATTTGTATGCAGCCTCCTTATCCTTGGCTATGACCTTACATGGCTCAGCAACACCGGGTGTGTATGCAATTGCAAGGTCCTCTCTCGAATTAACCTTTGATTTGGCGATGGTTTCGAGTTTTCCGTTCCACTCTTCGTGGCATTTCAGTGCTTTTTCTTTATTATCCATGGTAATTCTCCCTCTAAAAATTCTTTTGAATAATCATAACATTGCAGGTGATTTAAATCAAGTAACTATGCAGATAACCGATTATATAAAAAATATGAAAAAAATAAGAAATCGCTTTATATTTTTGAAGAAATGATGTATAATCAGTAATTAATGATTCAAAAGTCAATTCAGGCGTTATTTCCCAATAGCTACACAGATATATTTGTTAAATAATATTGTTTAGACGAATTGAATAAATACTGTTATCAAATTTAAGGAGAAGACGAAATGGAACAGATGAGAGAAAAATATGAAAGTTTGTCGGCATTTGTGCTTAAGGATCTGGCGAAGGCAAGAGGAATTAAGGGCGTTTCATCACTGAAAAAGGGACAGATTATTGAAAGAATGCTCGAGGAGGATGCAAAAGAGGCTGAGGAGGCTGAGAAAAACGGTACAGCCGAGGAGCGTGCCAACTCTTTTAAAGATGATTATGCAGCACTCGACAGTGGAGAAGAGGCAGAAGGCATACTTGAGGTAATGCCGGAGGGCTTTGGATTTATCCGCTGTGATAATTATATGCCGGGAGATCATGATATCTATGTGGCACCTGCGCAGATACGTCGCTTCAATTTAAAGACAGGTGATATCGTAAAGGGTAATATGAAGGTGAAGTCTGAGCGTGAGAAATTCCAGGCTCTTTTATACCTGACCACTGTCAACGGATATACACCGGATGTTGCACAGAAGCGTACAAGCTTTGAGGATCTTGTGCCTATATTCCCGAATGAGAGACTGCGTCTCGAAAGACCCGGAGCAAGTGTTGCGATGAGAGTTGTAGATCTTATCTCTCCAATAGGAAAGGGACAGCGAGGCATGATCGTTTCACAGCCTAAGGCAGGAAAGACAACATTACTTAAAGAGGTTGCAAAGTCTGTCACTGTAAACAATCCTGAGATGCATCTTATTATTCTCCTTATTGATGAGAGACCGGAGGAGGTTACAGATATCAAGGAGGCTATAGAGGGTGACAATGTCGAGGTAATCTACTCTACATTTGATGAACTTCCTGAGCATCACAAGAGAGTGTCAGAGATGGTAATAGAGAGAGCAAAGCGCCTTGTAGAGCATGGTAATGATGTCATGATACTCCTTGACAGCATAACAAGGCTTGCAAGAGCTTACAATGTGACAGTTCCACCATCAGGCCGTACACTTTCAGGAGGACTTGATCCTGTAGCACTTCATATGCCAAAGAGATTTTTCGGAGCAGCACGTAATATGAGAAACGGCGGCAGTCTGACAATACTTGCAACAGCTCTTGTTGATACTGGAAGCAAGATGGATGATGTAGTATTTGAGGAGTTCAAGGGAACAGGAAACATGGAGCTTGTGCTCGACAGAAAGCTTTCCGAGAAGAGAATCTTCCCTGCTATAGATATAGTAAAATCAGGAACAAGGCGTGAGGATCTGCTCCTTGATGAGGATGAGCAGGCAGCAGTCGATAATATGCGTAAAGCCTTCAACGGCATGCGCTCTGATGAGGCTGTTGAGAACGTACTCAACATGTTTGCACACACAAAGAGCAACAAGGAATTTGTTAATCTTGTAAAGAAAAACAGAATTTTATAAAAATGTCTTGCAATTGACAGATTCATGTGCTACAATAACTAAGCTGTTTATCGGGATGTAAACGGACGCAACGTGTCGCTCTTGCAGCAAGTATCATATGCGGATCGGGCATACGGGTATAAAGAGTGAAGCTATAGAAATACGATAAGAATATAAAAGAGGTGAAAATCATGAGAGAAGGAATCCATCCAGATTATTATCAGGCAACTGTTACATGTAACTGTGGTAACACATTCGTTACAGGATCTACAAAGCCGGAGATCCACGTAGAGATTTGCTCAAAGTGCCATCCATTCTACACAGGTCAGCAGAAAGCTAACCAGGCTCGTGGACGTATTGAGCAGTTCAATAAGAAATATGGTATGAAATAGAATCATATAGTTACTTGAAAGGTTGAGGTTGCAATATACCTCAACCTTTTTTGGAATATAGAGAGGTTTTATGAAGTATTCAGGTATTGGCGGTCAGGCTGTCATGGAGGGCGTAATGATGCAGAACAAGGACACATACGCAGTAGCCGTGAGGAAGCCTGACCATGAAATAGATGTCAAGGTGTCAAAGCGTAAGAATTCAAAGGCGCTTGATGCAGTTAGAAAGATTCCTATTTTAAGAGGTGTGGTGAGCTTTGTCGATTCGCTTTATCTGGGCATGAGCACACTGATGTATTCAGCGTCATTTTTCGAGGACGAGGATGATGAAGGTACCTTGGCTTCAAAGAAAAAGGAAAAGGAAGAAGAACTCACAGCGGAAGAAAAGAAAAAAAGGGCTGCCAAAGAAAAGAAACAGGAAAATGCCATGCTTGGAGGTACAGTGGTACTGTCAATTGTCATAGCACTCGCGCTGTTTTTTGCATTGCCTTATTTCATTTCAGGGCTTTTTAAAAAGGTGATAAGCTCACAGATGCTCATAGCGTTCATAGAGGGTGTTATCAGACTGGCAATATTTCTTGGATATATAGCAATTATATCGCTGACCCCTGATATTAAGCGCACATTTATGTATCACGGCTCTGAGCATAAGTGCATCAACTGCATAGAGCACGGACTGCCTCTTACAGTAGAAAATGTGAGAAAAAGCTCAAAGCATCACAAGCGCTGCGGTACAAGCTTTCTGCTTATAGTAATGCTCATAAGCATATTGTTTTTCATGTTTATCCGTGTGGATTCAAAGCCGCTGCAGTTATTGTTACGACTTGTGCTTATTCCTGTAATCGCAGGGGTATCTTATGAGTTTATCAGGCTTGCGGGCAGATATGACAATCCGGTTGTCAACATGCTTAGTATCCCGGGGCTTTTAATGCAGCGAATGACCACAAAGGAGCCGGATGATGAAATGATAGAGGTTGGCATCGCATCGGTTGAGGCTGTGTTTGACTGGAAGAAATGGCAGGAGGAAAACAATGTGTGTGCACATTGACCGCCGGATAGAAGGTATATATGACATATAGAGAAGCAATTTTACTTGGGGAAAGCATATTACAAAAAGCAAAGATAGTTGATGCAAAAAACGATGCATGGCTGCTTTTAGCCATGGCATGCAGGATAAATCACACATATTACTATGTGCATATGGATGAGGAAATGTCGCAGGAGCAGATAAGTGAATATCAAGCATTGCTGAGTAAGCGCGCTGAGCGTATTCCGCTCCAGTACATAGTCGGAGAGCAGGAGTTTATGGGACTCAAATTCCGTGTGAACAGCAATGTGCTCATACCGCGTCAGGATACAGAGACTCTTGTAGAGGAGGCACTCAAGGTGATAGAGCCGGGTATGAGAGTGCTTGATATGTGTACAGGAAGCGGCTGTATAATTATAAGCATCTTAAAGAACACGACTAATGTGGACGGTGCAGCCTGTGATATCTCAAAGCAGGCGCTCAATGTGGCAAAGGAAAACGCAAGGCTTAACGGCGTGTTTGTTGATTTTGAGAGAAGCGATCTGTTTGAGCATGTCGATGAGATGTATGATGTGATAGTATCCAATCCACCATATATAAGAAGTGACGAGATACCGCATCTGATGCCGGAGGTGTCGGTATTTGAGCCGCATGAGGCTCTTGACGGCTCTGAGGATGGACTTTTATTTTACAGGCGCATCATAAAGGATTGCAGGGCAAATCTAAAGCCACAGGGCAGGCTGCTTTTTGAGATAGGCTGTGACCAGGGCAGACAGGTGTCAGAGATGATGCAGTTTGCCGGATTTAGCGATGTACATGTGATAAAGGACCTGGCGGGAAATGACAGGGTAGTATCGGGAGTGTTTGACAGCAAGGAGGAAAAACATGTTTGATAAGTTAGAAGATCTTATACACCATTATGAAGAGCTGATGAATCTGCTCAGCGAGCCGGATGTGGCAAATGATGCAAACAGATTTAAAAAGCTTATGAAGGAGCAGAGTGACCTTGCTCCTATAGTTGAGACATATAAGAAATATAAAGAGTGCAAGCAGAATATCGAGGATTCACTGGCTATTTTGGATGAGGAATCAGATGAAGAGATGAGAGAGCTCGCAAAGGAAGAGCTTAAGGATTCAAAGGAGCAGGTGGAGGAGCTTGAGAAGGAGCTTAAAATACTTCTTCTGCCAAAGGACCCTAACGATGACAAGAACGTAATCGTCGAAATCCGTGCCGGTGCAGGCGGAGAGGAAGCAGCACTTTTTGCAGCGGAAATCTACCGTATGTATGTGCACTACGCAGAGAACAGAGGCTGGAAGGTGGAGACACTTGATGCCGATGAGACAGGAATCGGCGGTATGAAGTCTGTCGAGTTCATGGTAAAGGGCTCAGGTGCATATTCTATCCTAAAGTATGAGTCGGGAGTGCACCGTGTGCAGCGAGTTCCTGAGACAGAGTCGCAGGGACGTATCCAGACCTCTACATGCTCAGTTGCAGTGATGCCTGAGGCAGAGGATGTGGATGTCAAGATTGATGACAAGGATATCCGAATTGACGTAATGCGTGCTTCCGGAAACGGTGGACAGTGTGTCAACACAACTGATTCAGCGGTCCGACTGACACATTATCCAACAGGTATTGTCATCTACAGCCAGACTGAGAAGTCACAGATACAGAACAAGGAAAAGGCTTTTGCACTTCTTCGTACAAAGCTCTATGACATGGAGCTTCAGAAGAAGCAGGATGCAGAGGCAGAGGAGAGACGAAGCCAGATCGGTACAGGAGACCGTGCTGAGAAGATTCGTACCTACAACTTCCCGCAGGGACGTGTGACAGATCACAGAATCAATCTGACACTCTATAAGCTTGACAAGATTCTTAACGGAGATATCCAGGAGATAATTGATGCCTGTATCGCAGCCGACCAGGCGAAGAAGTTAAGCAACATGGAGCACGATGCATAAATATTTGGTATAAAAGAGTCTGATAAAATCAGGCTCTTTTATTTTATAAACTAATATGATATAATTGTGAATAAATATTTATACAGAAATGAGGAATAATATGAAATCCATTAAGAAAAAACCGATTATGATTTTGCTTATGGCAGCATTAATGGCTACATTCATTGTTGGCTTATGCGCATGCGGCAAAAGCGACAGCAAAAAGGTCGCTTGTGTGGACGATCTGGAGGGCGCAAAAATAGGTGTCCAGCTCGGTACCACAGGAGATATCTATGTATCTGATTATGAGAACGACGGTTCAGGCACCAAGGTAGAGAGATACAACAAGGGTGCTGATGCAGTCCAGGCGTTAAAGGTCGGCAAGATTGACTGCGTAGTTATTGATGAGCAGCCGGCACTTGCCTTTGTAAAAGAAAACAAGGGACTTAAGATACTGGACGAGGAGTTTACCAACGAAGACTATGCATTCTGCCTGAAAAAGGGCAATACAGAGCTTCGCGACAAGGTAAACACTGCGCTTGAAAAGCTGCAGCAGGATGGAACAGTTCAGAGCATCATCGACAACTATATCGGCTCTGAGGATCAGGTGGGAAAGACTCCCTACGTGAAGAAGGACATTGACAGGTCAAACGGTACACTTAAGGTAGGAACCAATGCAGAGTTCCCTCCATATGAGTACTATGAGGACAACAAGGTCACAGGAATTGATATGGATATCATGCAGGCCATAGCCGATGAGCTTGGCATGGATATGCAGGTAGAGGATATGCAGTTTGACGCAATCATTGCCGCTGTATCATCAGGCAAGGTGGATGTCGGGGCAGCAGGCTTTACAGTGACAGAGGACAGACAGAAAAATGTTGATTTTACCGATACATATATCACCACAAAGCAGGAGATTATCGTAAAAGACAGCAAGTCGGGTTCTTCAATCGGTATAAAGGAAAAGCTCTATGACAATTTTGTCAAGGACAATCGTTACATGTATATCGTAAAGGGTCTTGGCAATACAATAGTTATCACAATATTTGCCGTAATGCTTGGTATTGTGCTGGGATTTTTAATTGCGATAGTCAGAACCAGCCATGACAGAAACGGCGGTCTTGCCATATTAAACGGAATTTGCAAGGCATACCTGACCATCATCAGGGGAACACCTGTCATGATACAGCTTCTTATTATATACTATGTAGTGCTTGCATCTGTGACCAACAAGATACTTGTAGCAGTCATTGCTTTCGGCCTCAACTCAGCTGCATATGTGGCAGAGATTGTGCGTTCAGGAATCATGTCTGTAGATATAGGACAGTTTGAGGCAGGACGAAGCTTAGGACTCAACTACAGACAGACCATGAAGCTTGTTATCATACCGCAGGCTGTCAAAAATATACTTCCGGCGCTGCTTAACGAGTTTATCAGCCTCCTAAAGGAGACATCAATCAGTGGTTATATTGGTATGATGGATCTGACAAAGGGTGGAGATATCATACGAAGCAACACATACGAGGCATTTATACCGCTTATTGCTGTAGCCCTTATTTATCTGGTTATAGTGATGCTTTTAAGCCACGGAGTAAGCAAACTTGAGAGGAGACTGAGAAGCAATGAAAGATAATAACGTGATACTAGAGGTAAAAGACCTGCACAAGAGTTTTGGAGAGCAGGAGGTATTAAAGGGCATAAGCACAGAGGTGAACAGAGGTGATGTAATTGCCATCATCGGACCGTCAGGCTGTGGAAAGTCTACATTTTTACGCTCCCTCAATCTGCTCGAGACACCTACATCAGGACAAATCCTTTTTGAAGGAACAGACCTGACAGACAAGTCGACAGACATCAATGTGACCAGACAGAAAATCGGCATGGTTTTTCAGCAGTTCAATCTGTTTGCCAACATGACAATAAAAGCAAATATCATGCTCGCACCGGTGAAGCTTGGTGTGATGACGAAGGATGAGGCATCAAAGAAGGCAGATGAGCTTCTCACCAGAATAGGTCTCCTCGATAAGGCAGATGCATATCCGGCGCAGCTTTCCGGAGGACAGAAGCAGAGAGTGGCAATTATCCGTTCACTTGCTATGAATCCTGATGTCATACTGTTTGATGAGCCTACATCGGCACTTGACCCTGAGATGGTAGGTGAGGTGCTTTCAGTAATGAAGGAGCTTGCAGAGGCAGGCATGACAATGGTAGTCGTGACACATGAGATGGGCTTTGCCAGAGAAGTGGCCAACAGAGTGATGTTCATCAATGAGGGTACCATAGCTGAGGAGGGCACACCTGAGGAAGTATTTGGCGCACCAAAGAGTGAGAGATTACAGGAATTTTTGTCAAGAGTGTTATAGGAGAAATAAAGCATGGCATCAAAATACTATGCGGTAAAAAAGGGAAAGGTTCCCGGGATATATTTCAACTGGAATGATTGCAAAGCAATGGTTGACGGATATCAGGGAGCAGTGTATAAAAGCTTTAAGACGATAGAAGAGGCAGAAAAATTTATTAACGGAGAGAAAACCATTACGGGAATGAAATTATCCGGCGAAAATAGTACGTATGCGTTTGTCGACGGCTCCTTTAACAAGGTTACACAAACCTATGGCTATGGAGGCTTTCTTGTGACTGACCATGAAAAATACGTGCTGCAGGGGGCAGATAATGATGCCGAGATGGCCACAATGCGCAACGTAGCCGGAGAGATAAAGGGCGCGGAGGCTGCCGTAAAAAAGGCTATAGAGCTTGGAATTAATGAACTGGTCATATACTATGACTACAAGGGCATAGAGATGTGGGCCACAGGGGCCTGGAAGCGAAACAAGGCAGGCACTATAGCTTATCACGAATACATCATGTCAGTTAAGGATAAAATAAAGCTTACTTTTGTAAAGGTAAAAGGACACTCAGGAGTAGAGGGCAACGAAGAGGCAGATAAGCTCGCCAAGCAGGCTGTGGGGATACTGTAGCAGTTTCCCGCATAAAAGAAACAAAAATATATCATAACAGGAGAAAAAGATGAGCATATTCAATGTAGAACTCAAAAAAGTAGTAGATGACACATATGATATTGAGATAGGCTACAACCTCTCAGACACCCTTGTATCTGACCTGGAAAATGGTCTTGCGGGCAAGATAAAGAAATTTGCAGTGATTACAGATACAAATGTGCGTGATCCTTATGCTCTTCCAATCTGTGAGAAGATAAAGCATGCGGGATACTCAGTGGATTTGTTTGTTTTCCCGGCTGGGGAAAAGAGCAAGTCACGTGAGACAAAGGCAAAAATAGAGGATGCCATGCTTAAAAAGGGGTACAGAAGAGACTGCTGTATCATTGCAGTCGGTGGCGGTGTGGTAACCGACTTATCAGGCTTTATTGCAGGAACCTACGGCAGAGGAGTGCCGTTTATCAACTATGCAACCACACTTCTTGCGGCAGCAGATGCTTCGGTAGGCGGCAAGACAGCCATCGATACACCTCTTGCTACCAACACCATAGGTCTGTTCAATCAGCCCAAAAAGGTATATATAGACATAGCTGCCTGGAAAACACTGCCACAGCGCCAGATGGCAAGCGGTATGGCAGAGACCATCAAGCACGCATGCTTAGGCAGTGAGGATATGTTTGAATTTATAGAGGAAAATCTGGATGATATATATTCATTCAAGAAATTTGCATGTGAGTATATCGCAGAAAATAACTGCCGTATCAAGTACAATGTGGTCATGAAGGATGAGCGAGAGGCGGGACTTCGCGAAACATTAAATCTGGGCCACACAGTAGGCCGGGCAATCGAGACAGTCAGCGACTACAAGCTGCTACACGGAGAGGCACTGTCGATTGGAATGGCAGCACAGGCACTTATGTCAGCACGGCTTGGCTATATGTCAGAGGAGCAGGCAGAGCGCGTTATAAAGCTCTATGAGAGAGCCGGTCTTTTGACACGTATACCTGACTATATAGACAGGGAAGAACTTGTAAAGAAACTCTATACCGATAAAAAGGTGAGAGACGGCAAGTTGCGCTTCGTGCTCCAAAAGGGCATAGGAGCCACTGTTGAGTTTGCACCGGGAGTGTATGCAAAGCCTATAGAGGAAAGTCTGGCGCGAGAAATTATAATGGAGCTGTAGATTAAATAATTACAACCCCATGTGTAAACTCATTTTGCTGTGAATGACACAGCCTGCCATACAAATCAGCGGCAAAAATATCCTTGGAAATAAGCTCGTACGGAGCATCAGCGACTTTTGTAATAATAGGCGCTGATGCTCTTTTTTTGAGGAGATGCATAAGATCTCCAGATGATTTTTTGAAACCGAGTATGCGCAGATAAGGATTATCCATACATATGTTAAAATCATCATTCTCAATACCAAGTAAAATATGTGTGAGAACCCTTGAAATACGCGTATAAGTCAGATTTTTACTCTTCAGTAAGTTACAAAACTGCGTAAAACTTTCATATTTATATATATTTTTAACTATCTTTGCAGAAAGCTCCTTTGTGCAGTCTGAATACTGCGCAAAGCCTTTATCCTTCCCGGTCAGCAGGCGATAGTAAAGCATTTCAGAAATATCATCCGGAAACACAATATGACCGCCTAAAATACAATTGACAAGAATATCGGCGCAGTCTGATGGCATTAGCTGACTGAACTTTGTGAAAATCCATGAATTATCAAGCTGCATATTAGTAATAGTGTTGTGTTTGTCTATATCAATTAAGGTCGAAATCACCCCGCGCACAGCTGTAGCGGAAGAAAACTCACTTGTCGAATCCGTGCTGTGATATCCTTCCCCGATGCGCTGAAGAGGAAATCCCGTAATATCACAGTCCATCAAAGCCTTCTCATACTCAATGGCCAGAATATTATTGGGTGAAGCTATGAAAGCATCTAACTTCTCTAAAGAACTATCATAGTTATCTTGAAAATATTCACATAGAGCTCTGCTCCTGGCCGCAGGAAAGCTCATCCCACCATGAATCAGCCTGGCAAGAGAGGCGGAATACTCAGCAGGCGGATTCTTAAGCACGCCAGCCACAAGCTTTGTAAGTTCATGGTCCACAGACTCCACACCATAGCACAGCATGTCCGCCACACCTGTGTTTTTGAGTACACTGACTCCGCCACCGGCAAAAAACTCGGCAGAAGCAGTGGCAAAGACCGATGGAAGCTCAAGCACCAGGTCGGCACCGCTCAAAAGCGCCATGCGTGTGCGCTCGTATTTGTCAATGATGGCAGGCTCACCTCTTTGCACGAAATCACCGCTCATTACTACGACGATATAATCAGCAGATGTCTGCCTTTTAATCTGCTCTAGCTGATATTTGTGACCATTGTGGAATGGATTGTATTCGGTAATCACACCTGTGACCTTCATGTTTGCTGCTCCTTTAATCGATAATGTATTTTTTAGAGTTCAAACCCATAATACCACAAAAACACCCTTGTCGCATTTGAAAAATAAGTTTATACTAACAATAGTATTGTAATTTTAAACCAAAGGAGACAAAACAATGAATGTATTAGTAATTAATTGCGGTAGTTCATCACTGAAATACCAGCTCATCAATTCAGATTCAGAGGAGGTACTTGCAAAAGGACTCTGCGAGAGAATCGGAATCGATGGCAGACTCGTATATCAGAAAGAGGGTCTTGATAAGGAAATCACAGAGGCACCTATGCCAACACATAAAGAGGCCATCCAGATGGTACTCGATGCACTTGTAAATCCAAAGACAGGCGCAGTAAAGTCACTTGCACAGATCGATGCGGTAGGACATCGTGTAGTGCACGGTGGCGAGAAGTTCTCAGACTCAGTAGTTATCACAGAGGAAGTAATCGCACAGGTAGAGGAGTGCAACGACCTCGCACCTCTTCACAACCCTGCAAATATTATCGGAATCAGAGCATGCCAGGCACTTATGCCAAATGTACCAATGGTAGGAGTATTTGATACAGCCTTCCATCAGACAATGCCTGAGAAAGCATATCTCTACGGCCTTCCATATGAGTACTATGAGAAGTACAAGGTAAGAAGATACGGCTTCCACGGCACAAGCCACAGCTTCGTATCAAAGGAGGCAGCAAGCTACCTCGGAATGGACTTAAACAACTCAAAGATTATCGTAGCACACCTTGGAAACGGAGCCTCAGTCAGCGCAGTATTAAACGGTAAATGCGTAGATACATCAATGGGACTTACACCGCTTGAGGGACTTGTAATGGGAACACGTTCAGGTGATATTGATCCTTCAATCATGGAGTTCATCGCAAAGAAAGAAAACTTAGACATCGATGGTGTGATGAATGTGCTCAACAAGAAGTCAGGAGTAGCCGGCATGTCAGGAGTATCAAGTGACTTCAGAGACCTTGAGGCAGCATATTATGAGGGCAACAAGCGTGCCATCGCAGCAGTAGAGGTATTCAGCTACAGAGTAGCAAAATACATCGGAGCATATGCAGCAGCAATGAACGGAGTAGATGCTATCGCATTCACAGCAGGAATCGGTGAGAACACAAGCTTTGTAAGAGAAAAAATCATGGCATATTTAGGTTACCTTGGTATAAAGATTGACCGTGTAACAAACGACAAGACACGCGGCGTGGAGGCACTTATCTCAACAGCAGACTCAAGCGTAAAGGTATGTGTCATCCCTACAAACGAGGAGCTTGCAATCTGCCGTGAGACAGTAAAGCTTGTCGGCTAATAAAAAGCAAAAAGTTGTGGATAAATTATAAAATTTTGTTGACAAACACCACTCCAATATGTATAATTGGTTAGGTGTGAATAGGAGAGAACTATGATTGATATATCAACCATTGTAAAATCTATAAATAAAGAGACAACAATTGAGACAGAGCTTACGCTCACATCATTTGAGTCGCGTTTAGGAGATTATCCTATTCTGAAAAAGCAGCCGATATCACTTCATATCTCAAACGTGGAGAATGCAGCAGTGCACATCACGGGGACTGTAGATATAGACATAGCGATACCGTGCAGCCGATGCTTGGAAGAAGTTCCAACAAACATGCATTTTGACATTGACAAGACTCTGAAAATCATAGACGGAGCATTAGTCGATGAAGAGATGGAGGAAACTGACTACCTGATTGGGTTTGAACTCGATGTAGATAAACTTGTCTACGCCGAAATTCTGGTGAACTGGCCAATGAGAGTTCTGTGCAAAGACGATTGCAAAGGTATTTGTAAAGTCTGCGGGATGAACTTGAATAAAGGCACCTGCAGTTGCGATAGTTTTGTACCGGATCCAAGAATGGCAGCGTTCCAGGATATATTTAACAAGTTTAAGGAGGTGTAAACAAATGTCAATTTGTCCAAAGAATAAATCTTCTAAGGGAAGAAGAGATAAGAGAAGAGCAAACTGGAAAATGTCTGCTCCTACTTTAGTAAAATGCAGCAAATGTGGAGAGCTTATGATGCCACACAGAGTTTGCAAGAACTGCGGATCTTACAACAAAAAAGAAATCATTCCTCAGGACTAATAGTAGAAAACCAGTAAAATTAAGGATTGAACGATATCGTTCAATCCTTTTTTGATTGATTTTATCCCTTTTTTATCCCATAATAAAATGAAGGTACTTTTTGCTTGTATATAGCTTGCAGGGATGTTATTATACTGAAAGGATATTTAGATATTAAAGAAAGAAGGAAGCAAACTATCATGAATAATATAGACGATTTAGTTGAAATCTATGAGTGTCCGCTCTGTGGCGGTGCCGGGATTCTTGAGGAGGACTGCGGCAGCTCATATTATGTGACATGCCTTGAGTGCGGATGCCACTCAGTAAATATTGATTTTAAGTCTGACGATGACAGACTTGATGCAGCAAAGCGCACTGCTGATTTATGGAACTGTGGCAAGGTTATTTCAATGAGTCCGGGAGAATGATGGAAGCCATATAGAGTAGTGAATTGGTTATTGATTTATACCTATGATTATAGTATATTTTATTTAATCAATTAGTAGTTTGCTTTTTAGCAGGCACAGGGAGGTCACAATGCAAAGTACAACAAGGGTCGCACTCGATGCAATGGGTGGCGACAATGCACCCGCAGAGGTAGTAAAGGGTGCGGTAGATGCGGTTAACAAAAGAAATGATATAAAGATATTTCTTGTAGGACAGAAGGTACCGGTAGAGAGGGAGCTTTCTTTGTATACATATCCTAAGGAGCAGATAGAGATAGTAGATGCGCCTGAGGTTATAGAGATGGCAGAGCCACCGGTTGGGGCAATCAGACGAAAGAAGCAGTCATCAATCGTTGTTGGCATGAATATGGTCAAGAATAAAGAGGCTGATGCATTTGTTTCGGCGGGAAGCTCAGGTGCTGTACTTGTCGGAGGACAGGTAATAGTCGGCAGGATAAAGGGCATACAAAGGCCGCCTTTGGCACCGCTTATTCCGACTGAGAGGGGCGTATCTCTGCTCATAGACTGTGGAGCCAATGTGGATGCCAGAGCTGAGCATCTGGTACAGTTTGCTAAGATGGGCTCTATCTATATGGAGCATGTTGTCGGCGTGAAGAATCCAAAGGTTGCACTGGTCAATATTGGTGCAGAGGAAGAGAAAGGTAATGCCCTGGTAAAGGAGACCATGCCGCTTCTTCGAGAGTGCACAGACATCAATTTTGTCGGAAGCATTGAGGCAAGGGATATTCCAAAGGGAGATGCCGATGTTATAGTCTGCGAGGCTTTCACGGGCAATGTCATATTAAAGCTCTACGAGGGCCTTAGCTCCACTCTTATCGGAGTCATAAAGAAGGGGCTCATGAGCACACTAAAGAGCAAGATAGGAGCTGCACTTGCACTTCCGGCTCTTAAGAATACGCTAAAGTCATTTGATGCGACCGAATACGGCGGAGCACCGCTTTTAGGATTGAATGGTCTTGTGGTAAAGACCCACGGCAGCTCCAAGGCAAAGGAAATCACTAACTCTGTTTTCCAATGTGTTACATTTAAGGAAAAAGAGATTAATGATAAAATTAAAGAATATATTATTAATAAGCCGGCTGATTAGATAGCAGTACTGCTGTGTGATTGGTCACTATAAACAGGAATGAGAGGTATTAAAAATGGAATTTGAGAAGCTTAGAGACATTATTGTCGAGGTACTTAACGTGGACGAGACCGAGGTTACTATGGAGTCAACCTTCATTGATGATCTTGGCGCTGACTCTCTGGATGTATTCCAGATTATCATGGGTATCGAGGAAGAGTTCGATATCGAGATTCCTAATGAGGAAGCAGAGAAAATCGTCACTGTAGGCGATGCTGTTGAGCAGATTAAAAAAGCTGTAAGCGAGCAGTAGTATGTTTAACTAATGAAAAGCCCTTTATTATGAGGGCTTTTCGTTATACTCACGGAATATGTAAAATGGATAGATATAGAAATAGAGGAAAAATTATGGCAGATTTAAATGAATTTCAAAGCAAAATAGGCTATACGTTCAAGAATCGGCATCTGCTTGAGCAGGCACTGACACACAGCTCGTATGCCAATGAAAAGCACATGAAAAAGCATTCTGATAACGAACGCCTGGAGTTTTTGGGGGATGCTGTTTTGGAGATTGTTTCAAGTGAGTTTTTGTTTATCAATTATCCGCAAAAGCCTGAGGGTGAGCTTACCAAGCTGCGCGCAAGCATTGTTTGTGAGCCGACTCTTGCACTTTGTACAAAGCCGCTTGACCTTGGAAAGTACTTACGTCTTGGCAAGGGCGAGGATCATACAGGTGGCAGAAAGAGAAAGTCAATTCTTTCTGATGCGCTTGAGGCAGTGATTGGAGCAATTTATTTAGATGGTGGTTTTACTAATGCAAAGGAGTTTGTGCTTAGGTTCATCATGACTGATATTGAGAATAAGCAGCTCTTTTATGATAGCAAGACTATCCTTCAGGAGCTTATACAGGGCAAGCATGAGCAGCTTTCCTATGAGCTTATTGATGAGAGCGGTCCGGACCATGACAAGCAGTTTACGGTTGCGGTGCTTGTGGACGGCGAGCGTGTCAGCGAGGGAGAAGGCCACACAAAGAAAGCAGCGGAGCAGCAGGCTGCATATCAGGCACTTCTTTTATATAGAAACAGGGAATAGGAGTTTTTAATGTATTTAAAGAGTTTGGAAGTACAGGGCTTTAAGTCCTTTGCCAACAAAATTGTTTTTGAGTTCCACAACGGCATCACAGGTATTGTAGGGCCAAACGGCAGTGGAAAGAGTAATGTCGCCGATGCGGTCAGATGGGTGCTCGGTGAGCAGAGCGCAAAGCAGCTTCGTGGTGCCAGCATGCAGGATGTTATTTTTGCAGGCACTGAGAACAGGAAGCCGCTTGGATACGCGTATGTCGCAATCACACTTGACAATTCAGACCATTCGCTTGCGATTGATTTCAATGAGGTTACGGTTGCCAGACGTGTTTACCGCTCGGGTGAGAGCGAGTATCTCATCAATGGTAATCCGTGCAGGCTCAAGGAAGTTTCGGAGCTTTTCTATGATACCGGTATCGGTAAAGAGGGCTATTCCATCATTGGACAGGGTCAGATTGACAGGATTCTAAGCGGAAAGCCGGAGGAGAGGCGAGAGCTGTTTGATGAGGCTGCCGGCATTGTAAAGTTTAAAAAGAGAAAGCTTACAGCACAAAAGAAGCTCGATAATGAGCGGGAGAACCTTGTGCGTGTCAATGATATCCTGACAGAGCTTGAGAGACAGGTAGGTCCGTTACAGAGACAGTCCGAGAAGGCTCATACATATCTTAAAAAAAGAGAAGAGCTGAAGAACTACGATGTCAACATGTTTTTGCTTGAATCAGCGCGCATTGAGACTGAGCTTAAGTCAGCTGATGAGAAATACGCTATTGCGGATGACGAGCTAAAGGAGACCAACGCCACATACGAGAGCATCAAGGCAGAGTATGAGAGGCTTGGGAACGATATGCAGCAGATGGATGAGCGTATCGAGTCTCTTCGAGAGAGCATCACAAGCACTTCATCCACCAGACAGAAGCTTGAGAATCAGATAGAGCTTTTAAAGGAGCAGATTCACACGGCCGAAATGACGGATGAGCATTTGCAGTCGCGTCTTTTAGCTATAGAAAAGGAAAAGGCTGAGCGTCTTAAAAGCAGGAAAGAGTATGATGACAAAAAGGCTGCACTTGAAGCCAAAATAGCGCAGATGAAGCAGAATGAGAAGCTTGCTATTGATGAGCATGAGGCTGTGCTTGCAGAGGTTAACCGCTGCAATGACGGGCTTGAAAAGGGCAAGAATGAGCTTATTGCCCTGCTTCAGGAGAGAGGCGATATACAGTCGAGACAGCAGCGCTTTGCCACTATGCTTGAGCAGATTAATATCAGAAAGGCAGAGCTTACCAAGCGTCTTTTAGATAGAAAGACAAGGGAAGCAGGGCTTGATGATATATTGGATGAGGCTAATAAGAAGCTTAATGCTGTCAATGAAGAGATAGCCGGTTTAAAGGAAAAGGAGTCGGCTCTTTTGGCAAAGGCCAGGGAGTGGAGAGATAAGTCCAGAGAGAATGCCCGCCTGATGGAGGAAGCTTCCACAGAGTATCATAAGTCTGTTTCAAGGCTTGAGTCACTTAAAAACATTGCCGAGCGCTATGATGGCTATGGCAACAGCATCAAGCGTGTTATGGAGCAGAAGGCTAAAAATCCGGGGCTTCTCGGAGTGGTTTCGGATCTTATTCAGGTGGATAAGCGCTATGAGATAGCGATAGAGACAGCCTTAAGTGGCAATATCCAGAATATCGTCACTGAGGATGAGGCTACAGCCAAAAAGATGATTGGCTTTTTGAAGACCAATCATTTTGGACGAGCTACGTTTTTACCTCTTACAAGTGTGCGTGCAAACAGAAATACAAAAAATGAGGCGGCACTCGGCGAAAAGGGTGTGCTTGGCATTGCAAATAAGCTGGTGAAGTGTGATCCGAAGTTTGATGAGGTTGTTGCTTATCTGCTTGGCAGGGTGATAGTGGTGGACACAATTGACAACGCCATTGCGCTTGCGAAGAAAAATCACTATTCACTCCATATTGTGACTGTCGAGGGCGAGTATCTGGCACCGGGAGGCTCTATGTCCGGTGGTGCGTTTAAAAATTCATCCAATCTGCTTGCGAGAAATCGTGAGATTGAGGAGCTTGAAAAGAAAGTTGATCAGACTAAGACAAAGCTTAAAGAGCTTAGAGCCAGAAAGGATGATATTGCAACAGCTATTGCGCTTGGCGAGGAGGATATAGCAGCCACAAAGACCTTGCTGCAGGAGAAGTATATTGAGCAGAATACAGCACAGATCTCTGTTGACAGGGCAGACCAGCAAAAGAAGGAGAGTGCGAATGTCTACGAGGATCTGCGCACAGAAAATGCCGAGATTGAAAAACAGCTCGAAGAGATAAATCAGGGCAAAAAGGATATTGCAGCGCAGCTTGAGGCATCAAAGCAGCGTGAGGAGCAGCTTGAGAAGGAAAACAGCTCATACAGTGAGATACTTGAAAAGCAGGGAGTACTTGAGCAGGAGGCTTCACACAAGGCCGCTGCCATTTCACTTGAGCTTGCAAATATTACAAAGACAGCAGAGTTTGCTATAGAAAATATTAATCGTATCAATTCAGAGATAGAAAAATTAGATGAGCAGAAGGCAAGCCTTGTGGAAGGTGCAGCTACTGCAAAGGATGATATTAAAAAGAAGCAGGCTGATATTGATGCAATCACACAGACCATTCTGGCTTCAAAGGACAACAATTCAAAGCTTGATGAAGAGCTTAAGGAGAGTCTTGTCGAAAAGGAAAAGATGTCTGAGAATTACAGAGGCTTTTTTGCAAAGCAGGAGGAAGTTTCAAAGAAGCAGGCTGATCTGGATAAGGAGCTTTTCAGACTGAACAGCCAGAGAGAAAAGCTTAAGGAGGCTTCAGAGACTCAGACTAACTATATGTGGGATGAGTATGAGCTTACTCCGCATGCGGCAGCAGAGCTTAGAAATGATGCATACGATGACCTGTCTTCATTAAAGAAGCTGATTGCAGGCATAAAGGACGAAATCAGACACCTCGGAGATGTAAATGTCAACGCGATTGAGGAATATAGGGAGATTTCAACACGTTATGAGTTCTTAAAGGGACAGCATGACGACCTTATCGAGGCAGAAAAGACGCTGGTTGGCATCATAGACGAGCTTGACAGTGGTATGAGAAAGCAGTTTACGGAGAAGTTTGCTGAGATTCAGAGAGAGTTTGACAAATCTTTTAAGCAGCTTTTTGGTGGTGGACATGGTTCACTCGAGCTTGTTGAGGATGAGGATATACTGGAGTGCGGCATAAGAATCGTTGCACAGCCGCCCGGAAAGAAGCTTCAGAATATGATGCAGATGTCCGGTGGAGAAAAGGCGCTCACCGCTATTGCGCTTTTGTTTGCCATTCAGGCACTTAAGCCATCGCCGTTTTGTCTGCTTGATGAGATTGAGGCGGCGCTTGATGACTCGAACGTTTCGCGCTATGCAAATTATTTGAACAAGCTTACAAAGAACACACAGTTTATCGTTATCACACACAGACGTGGTACGATGGCGGCTGCGGACAGACTATATGGTATCACGATGCAGGAAAAGGGTGTTTCAACACTCGTTTCAGTGAATCTTATAGAGAATGATCTGACGCAGTAAAATTTATTTATGGAGAGTTAAAATGGAAGAAAAAGAAAAGAAGCCGGGCTTTTTTAAGAGGCTCGTTTCAGGACTGACAAAGACCAGAGACAATATTGTTTCAGGCATAGATTCACTTTTCAGTGGATTTTCACACATAGATGATGATTTTTATGAGGAGCTTGAGGAGATTCTCATAATGGGAGACCTCGGAGTGAGAGCTACAGAGAGTATCATCGAGGATCTGCAGAGGAAGGTGAAGGAACAGCACATCAAGGAGCCGGCAGAGTGTAAGGAGCTCTTGATTGAGAGCATCAAGGAGCAGATGAAGGTGGAGGAGACTGCCTACAGATTTGAAAATGAAAAGTCTGTTGTGCTTGTAATCGGTGTCAACGGAGTGGGAAAGACTACCACTGTCGGAAAGCTTGCAGGAAAGCTTAAGGAACAGGGCAAGAAGGTAGTTATTGCAGGTGCCGATACCTTCAGGGCGGCAGCAGGAGACCAGCTGAAGGAATGGGCAAACCGCGCCGGAGTTGATATGATTGGCGGTGCCGAGGGTGCTGACCCGGGAGCTGTTGTATATGATGCGGTTGCCGCTTCAAAGGCCAGAAACGCTGATGTGCTTCTCGTGGATACAGCGGGAAGACTCCACAACAAAAAGAATCTGATGAATGAGCTTGGAAAAATCAATAAAATCCTGGAGAGTGAGTATCCGGATGCGTACAGAGAGACACTCGTGGTGCTTGATGCGACTACAGGCCAGAATGCACTGGTTCAGGCGAGAGAGTTTTCTGATGTGGCAAAGATTTCGGGCATCGTGCTTACTAAGATGGATGGTACGGCAAAGGGCGGTATCGCTGTAGCGATACAGTCGGAGCTTTCAGTGCCGGTCAAGTATATCGGAGTCGGTGAGACAATCGATGATTTGCAGAAATTTGATTCGGACGAGTTCGTGAATGCATTGTTTGACACCAAAACGGAATAATTTGCGAATAATGCGTGGGTGGTTCTGAATCGTTATATCAAGGAAAGGGAGAACAAATATGTTGACATTAGATAAATTTGAAGAAGCAAGTGAGAAGGTCAAGGAGGTCACCCTTGAGACAAAGCTCATTTACAGTGATTTTTTAAGTGACCAGACAGGCAATAAGGTATATCTGAAGCCTGAAAATATGCAGTTTACCGGAGCTTACAAGGTCAGAGGTGCGTACTACAAGATAAGCACACTCACAGATGAGGAGAGGGCAAAGGGACTCATCACAGCATCCGCAGGAAACCATGCGCAGGGTGTTGCGTATGCTGCAAAGTGCTATGGCTGCAAGGCTGTCATCGTGATGCCTACCACCACACCTCTTATCAAGGTAAACCGTACAAAGAGCTACGGCGCTGAGGTAGTGCTTTACGGAGATGTGTATGATGAGGCATGTGCCAAGGCATATGAGCTTGCAGAGAAAGAGGGCTACACATTTATCCATCCGTTTGATGATTTAGCTGTCGCAACAGGACAGGGAACTATTGCTATGGAGATATTCAAGGAGCTTCCTCTTGTTGAGTACATCCTCGTTCCAATCGGCGGCGGTGGGCTGGCAACAGGTGTATCCACACTTGCAAAGCTTTTAAACCCAAAGATTAAGGTTATCGGAGTGGAGCCGGCCGGCGCTAATTGTATGCAGGAGTCATTTAAGAATGGAAAAGTGACCACTTTACCAAGCGTAAATACCATTGCAGACGGAACAGCGGTAAAGACACCGGGCTCAAATATTTTCCCATACATAAAGAAAAATCTTGATGATATCATCACAGTGGAGGATGATGAGCTTATCGTGGCCTTCCTTGACATGGTTGAGAATCACAAGATGATAGTCGAAAACTCAGGTCTTCTGACTGTAGCTGCGCTTAAGCATCTCGGAGTAAAGGACAAGAGAGTGGTTTCTATCCTAAGTGGCGGCAACATGGATGTCATTACCATGTCATCAGTTGTACAGCAGGGTCTTATTTTCAGAGACAGAATCTTTACTGTTTCAGTGCTTCTGCCTGATAAGCCGGGCGAGCTTGCCAAGGTTTCACAGACTCTTGCCGATGTACAGGGCAATGTAATCAAGCTTGAGCATAACCAGTTTGTCACTACAAACAGAAGTGCGGCTGTCGAGCTTCGCATCACGCTTGAGTGTTTTGGTACAGAGCACAAGGAGCAGATTATTGCTGCGCTCGAGAAGAAGGGCTATAAGCCAAGAATTGTACGCACTATGATATAAAAATAAAAGTATCAAGTATTTTTACTTGACACCGGGCAAACTATGTGTTATTCTACCATAGGTTCGAGGGAAAAAGAGGATACTTGATATGGAAGAAAAACTTGAACAGGCATATTTATATGATTTCTACGGTGAGCTTTTGAATGAGCATCAGCGTCAGGTATATGAGGATTTTGTCTTCAATGATTTGTCACTCGGTGAGATTGCATCCGAGGAGGGGATTTCCCGTCAGGGTGTTGCCGATCTGATTAAGAGATGCAATAAGAAGCTGCTTGACTATGAGGCAAAGCTGCATCTTGTTGAAAAGTTCATGTCCATAAAGAGTGACATACGAAGGATTCATGAGCTGACAAATGATTTTAAGAAATCACATAATGAGCTATTAATGAATGAAATCGAAGCTATTTCGAATCAGATATTAGAGGAGCTGTAATATGGCATTTGACAGTTTATCAGAAAAACTGCAGAACGTTTTCAAGAATCTCCGCAGCAAGGGAAAGCTTACTGAGGATGATGTAAAGGCTGCTCTTAAAGAGGTTAAGATGGCACTCCTTGAGGCCGATGTTAACTTCAAGGTTGTTAAGCAGTTCACAAAGAGTGTTCAGGAGAGAGCAATCGGACAGGATGTCATGAATGGTCTCAATCCCGGACAGATGGTCATCAAAATCGTAAACGAAGAGATGATTAAGCTTATGGGCTCTGAGACGACAGAGATTGCTTTCAGGCCGGGCAAGGAGCTTACCGTTATCATGATGGTAGGTCTTCAGGGAGCCGGTAAGACAACCACCACAGCAAAAATTGCCGGAAAGCTTAAGAGCAAGGGCAAGAAATCACTGCTTGTAGCCTGTGATGTGTATCGTCCGGCTGCGATTGAGCAGTTAAAGATAAATGGTGAGAAGCAGGGCGTTGAGGTTTTCTCAATGGGTGACAAAAACAAGCCTGCCGACATCGCAAAGGCTGCTGTGGAGCATGCTAAGAAAAACGATTTCAATGTTGTTATCATCGATACTGCCGGACGTCTTCATATTGATGAGGATATGATGGCAGAGCTTATTGAGATAAAAGAAGCTACTGATGTTTTCCAGACCATCCTCGTGGTAGATGCCATGACAGGTCAGGATGCGGTAAATGTAGCAGGTACCTTTGATGAAAAGATAGGAATTGACGGAGTTGTCATCACAAAGCTTGATGGTGACACCAGAGGTGGAGCGGCACTTTCAATCAGAGCCGTTACAGGAAAGCCGATACTATACGCAGGTATGGGCGAGAAGCTTTCTGACCTTGAGCAGTTCTATCCGGAGCGTATGGCTTCAAGAATCCTCGGTATGGGCGATGTGCTTTCCATGATTGAGAAGGCGCAGGAGAACATTGATGAGGAACAGGCCAAGAAGCTTGAGCAGAAGATGCGCAAAAATGAGTTTGATTTTGAGATGTACCTTGATTCGATGAGTCAGATGAAGAAGATGGGCGGTCTTTCAAGCGTGATGGGCATGATGCCGGGCATGGGTATCGGTGGAGGCAAGATGCCGGATATTGATACAGATGAAGCTGAAAAGGGCATGGCCCGCACAGAGGCAATCATCTATTCCATGACACCTGAGGAAAGACGAAATCCAAAGCTTCTTAATCCAAGCCGCAAGGCTCGTATTGCAAGAGGAGCAGGTGTGGATGTATCAGAGGTCAACAGACTTGTAAAGCAGTTTGAGCAGACAAAGAAGTTCATGAAGCAGATGCCCGGTATGATGGGCGGAAAGAAGGGACGCCGTGGAGGCGGTGGTCTTGGAGGCTTATTCAAAGGACTTCCGTTTTAATGGATTTCATTAAAGGAATTTCATTAAAGAATTTCATGTTTTGTTAACAAAAGTATTTATTTTACTTTTGATATATATTATTCAATAAACCTATGAGGAGGTGAAACAAAATGGCAGTAAAGATCAGATTAAGAAGAATGGGACAGAAGAAAGCTCCTTTCTATAGAATCGTAGTTGCAGACTCTAGATCACCAAGAGATGGAAGATGCATCGAGGAGATCGGAACATACGATCCAACTAAGGATCCTAGCGAGTATCATGTAAATGAGGAATTAGCTAAGAAATGGTTATCAAACGGCGCACAGCCAACTGAGACAGTAGCTAGAATCTTCAAGAGTGCTGGTATCGAGAAATAGGATAAAGAGGTGGCGTAATGAAAGAATTAGTTGAAGTAATTGCAAAATCTTTAGTTGATTATCCGGATGAGGTTAATGTAACTGAGACCGAAAACGAGAAAGCAATTGTTTTGGAATTACGTGTTGCACAGTCTGACATGGGCAAAGTGATCGGCAAGCAGGGACGTATTGCTAAGGCTATTCGTTCAGTTGTTAAGGCCGCAGCCTCTAAAGAAGACAAAAAGGTTATTGTTGAGATAGTACAGTAACATAAAGGCATCTCTTATGAGATGCCTGTTTTTTTATAATTTATAGTAACTATTCAGAACCGGTATTGTATGGTTTTGAGAATGTGCGTGGGCTGAATAGTTATGATTTATATTAATATCAGGAGACAGAGAATGGAAGATTTACTACAGGTAGGTGTAATTACGAGCACACACGGCATTCGCGGTGAGGTAAAGGTGTTCCCAACCACTGACGATGCTGCCCGTTTTAAAAAGCTTAAAAATGTCATTCTGGATAATGGCAAAGAGCGCAGGGATTTGGAAATAACTTCTGTCAAATTTTTCAAGAACCAGGTTATCTTGAAATTTAAGGGCATAGATGACATAAATGATGTAGAAAAATATAAAAAGGCACCTCTTTTTGTGACAAGGGAAAATGCGGTGCCGCTTGAGGAAAACGAGTACTTTATAGCTGATCTTATCGGGCTTTCAGTCACATCAGACGAAGGAGAGGAGCTTGGAGTCATAGCTGATGTACTCCAGACCGGTGCCAACGATGTGTACGTTGTTAAGAAAGCCGGTGCAAATGATCTGCTGATTCCGGCAATAAAGGATTGTATACTGGACGTTGATGTGGAAAATGGCACGATGAAGGTGCATCTGCTGGCAGGTTTGAGATAGTTTCATCCCAAACTGCATAAACAGTGAAATGAGATATAAAATTGAACAAAATCATACATTTTAAATCGTAAAACTGTAAAACAGGATGATAACAGGAGATATAGGAAATGAGATTTCATGTGCTGACCTTATTCCCACAGATGATAGAACAGGGAATGTCAGAGAGTATCACAGGCAGAGCTTTAAAACAGAATATTATAACACTCAATACTGTAAATATCAGGGATTTTGCGCACAATAAGCACAATAAGGTTGATGATTACACATATGGTGGCGGTGCAGGGATGCTTATGCAGGCAGAGCCGGTGTATCAGGCTGTGAGAAGTGTGGTGAGTCAGATCAATAAATGTAATCAGGTCCATTCAGGTGATAATTCCGGGAAAAATATCGCCGATGAAAATATATTATATGAAAATACATCATATAAAAATACAGCAGAAGATATAAAAAATCACAATGCGCGTCTGATCTACGTTACTCCACAGGGTAGCGTGTTCAACCAGCAGATGGCGGCAGAATTTGCAAAGTGTGATGACCTCATTTTTCTATGTGGACACTATGAAGGTATTGACGAGCGTGTGCTGGAGGAAACGGTAACAGATTATGTCTCTATCGGTGACTATGTTCTAACAGGCGGAGAACTGCCGTCGATGGTAATGATAGATGCAATTTCACGTCTGGTTCCCGGGGTGCTGCACAATGATATTTCGGCAGAGACAGAGTCGTTTCATGGCAATCTGCTCGAATACCCTCAGTATTCACGTCCTCTTGAGTGGCATGGCAAAAAGGTGCCTGAGGTACTTATGTCAGGCAATCAGAAGAAGATAGATGCATGGCGCCTTGAAAAGTCTATTGAGCGCACAAAGGAGCGCAGACCGGATTTGTATGCAGAGTTTAAGAGACTTGATAAATGCAGAGAGTTTCTTATGAAAAATAAGCTGCTTCATATAGATATGATAGAGCTTATAAACAGGGGCTGCGCCGAGATACTGTTTGAGGCAGATGGCGAATATCTGCTTCGGGACATGGTCTCAAAGGTATGCTTTCATACAAGACCGGATGAGGGCGGGTCGAAGCTTGTTGATTTGGCACAGGAAAATGCCACAAAGCCTGTTGATAAATACAGCAGTCAGCATATTCCAGAAACCGTTACAGATCAGATCACAAACGGCATGGTGCTTCACCAGCAAAGGTATGTTGAGCTCTTTACAGCAAATGGCTTTAATGAGACTGTAGAGTGCAGGCAGGCTGTGTATACAAACAAAGAAAAGCTATCTGTCAGCGGATTGTACAGACCGGATGGAAGACCGATGCCAAATGGCTTAATTATAAGAAAGCTGGATGCAGCTGATATACAGGAGGCTGCGCCAATGTACCCGGGCTTTGACAATCCTGACTATATTGTAGACAGGATAGAGGCTGGGGCAGTCTATGGCGCTTTTTTTGGTGATAATACTGCTGATGATACCATTAATACCCTAGCGGGAATTATCGGAATCCATGAGGAGGGCAGCATCGGCATGCTCTATGTAAAGCCGCAGTACAGGCATCAAAAGCTTGCAACAGCCCTTGAAACATATGCTTTCAACAGGGCTCTGGAAAACGGATGGATACCATATGGCCAGATAATTGCAGGCAATGAGGCGTCTATGAGGCTGCAGGAGAGTATGGGATTGTATTTTTCGAAATCATCCGTATACTGGATGACTAAAAATAATGCATGAGGTAGGCAAAAGATAGTAAAAAATACTTGCAAATCCCATGAATCTGTGGTAAAGTACCAATGTTGTGAATAAAAGAGATGGTCCTCTGTTGTGAAAATAGTAGTAGCATTAAGAACGTCAAAATAATTAGGAGGTCACAAAATGAACGCAAGTGAAATTATTAAGAGCATCGAGAACGAGCAGTTAAAGGCCGAGGTACCTGAGTTTTCTGTAGGAGATACTGTAAAGGTATACGGAAAAATCAAAGAGGGTAACCGTGAGCGTATCCAGGTATTCGAGGGAACAGTAATCAAAAAGCAGAACGGATCAAACCGTACAACATTCACAGTTAGAAAGCTTTCTAACGGTGTAGGTGTCGAGAAGACATGGCCACTCCACTCACCAAACGTAGAGAAGGTTGAGATTGTACGTAAAGGTAAAGTACGTCGTGCTAAGCTTTACTACTTAAGAGACCGTATCGGAAAAGCTGCTAAGGTTAAAGAGCTTGTAAAATAATATTTTTACGCGAAAGAGACCATTTTCTGCGAGCAATCGTATGAGAATGGTCTTTTTAGTTTTCAGGGTTACAGCTTGCAACAAACATGAAAACAATATATAATTAAGATTACGCAATAAAATATTAGTTAGCAAGAGGTGTAAGATGTCCAGAAGACGAGCAGGCCTTAGCTTTAGAAGGCAAAGAAGAAAATTTAATCTGCCATTGTTCAAGGAAATTGTTTCGTGGGTAGTGGAGCTGATTGTAGTGATAGGCCTGGCATATGTGCTGGTGTCATTTTTCGGTATACGTACAAATGTGGTGGGCCAGGCTATGGAGCAGACATTGGAGAACGATGATAATATTCTTGTGAACAGGTTTGCATATATCATGTCAAAGCCAAAGGCAGGAGACGTGATAGTATTTTTGCCAAACGGAAATAATAAGTCACATTATTATGTCAGGAGAGTGGTAGCGGTGCCGGGAGATACTGTTCAGATAAAAGACGGCGCACTGTACGTGAATGATGAGCTGTACAAGGAATCAACGGACGTTGCATCAATGGAGGATGCAGGGCTTGCATCAGATCCTATAGAGCTTGAAAAGGACGAGTATTTTGTACTTGGAGACAATCGAAACAACAGTGAGGATAGCCGCTATGCCAATATTGGCAATGTAAAGAGAGACTATATTATCGGCAAGGCATGGTTTAGATTTTCAGGCCTTGGAAGCTTTGGAACAATCAAGTAGCAATAGTTATAACATATATAGATAAAGGACAGGTGAATTATGAATTTTCAGTGGTACCCTGGGCATATGACCAAGGCAAAGCGTCAGATGCAGGAGGACATTAAATTAATAGATCTGGTTATAGAGCTTGTGGATGCAAGAATTCCGCTATCCAGCCGTAATCCGGACATTGATGAGCTTGGAAAAAACAAATACAGGCTCATTCTGATGAACAAGGCGGATCTGGCCGACAAGGAGCGCACCAGGGAGTGGAGTGCATTTTTCAAGGAAAAGGGCTTTTTTGTAGTCAGTCTTGATGCTAGAAGCAAGTCAGGCATGAAGAGCATCACAGATATCGTGATGGAGGCCTGCAAGGAAAAGATTGAAAGAGACCGAAAGCGTGGTATCAAAAACAGACCGGTAAGAGCTATGGTGGTTGGTATTCCAAACGTCGGAAAGTCCACATTTATCAACTCATACGCCGGAAAAGCCTGTGCCAAGACAGGAAATAAGCCGGGCGTGACAAAGGGCAAGCAGTGGATCAGGCTCAATAAAAGTGTTGAGCTGCTCGATACCCCGGGCATACTGTGGCCGAAATTTGAGGATCAGACAGTGGGACTTAGACTTGCGCTCATCGGTTCGATAAAGGATGAGATTTTAAATGTTGATGAGCTTGCCGTGGAGCTTGTAAAGTTCCTAAAAGCAGAGTATCCGGGGCTTTTGGCACAAAGATACGAGGTGAGCGAGGAAAATGATATCATAGAGCTTATAAGTGCTGTCGCTGTCAACAGAAAATGCCTTTCAAAGGGAGGAGAGCCTGATTACAGCAAGGCGGCTGCACTCATCATAGATGATTTCAGAAACGGTAAGCTTGGCAATATCACTCTTGAGAGACCGGAAAAAATAATAGGATAATAGTTACGAAGAATAGACGATAGGACAAGGATATGTCAGCAGAAAAAATAGGCGATATTAAGGAACAACTGAAAAGCATCACAGATTCACAGCTAGGACAGTTCATTGAGGCATACGGCTCAGATGAAAGAGGCGGAGTGATTAAGCTTGTAGACAGTGCAAAAAAGCGACTGGACAAGTATGAGAAGGAGCTTATCCGTACAGAAGGTCTCAAGAAATATGAGCGCGAGTACGCATCATATGCTCATATTTGCGGCATAGATGAGGTGGGACGCGGACCGCTTGCAGGTCCGGTTGTGGCATGTGCGGTTATTCTGCCAAAGGACTGTGATATTTTATATATCAATGATTCAAAGAAGCTTACGGCTGCAAAGCGTGATGAGCTTTATGATGTCATAATGGAAAAGGCGGTTTCTGTAGGAATAGGTATGGCATCGCACGAGCGGATAGATGAGATAAATATATTGCAGGCCACATATGAGGCGATGAGACAGGCAATCGGAAAGCTTGATCCGGCACCTGATTTGACACTTAACGATGCAGTCACAATCCCGGGGGTGGATATAAAGCAGGTTCCGATTATAAAGGGAGATGCCAAAAGCATATCAATAGGGGCAGCCAGCATTGTGGCTAAGGTCACAAGGGATCGGATGATGGTTGAGTATGATAACATATATCCCGGCTATGGATTTGCATCAAACAAGGGCTATGGCTCGGCAGAGCATATCAAGGCACTAAAGGAGATAGGACCATCACCGATACACAGGGCGTCGTTTATACACAATTTTATTTAAGATGGAGAGAAAATGACACTTCAACAACTCAGACAGGTACTTACAATTGCAGAATCCAATTCCATGAACGAGGCGGCAAAGAAGCTTTTTGTTTCACAGCCCAATCTGTCCGCCACAGTACGAGAGGTGGAGGAGGAGCTTGGAATCACGGTATTCATGAGAAATAACCGTGGAATTACAGTCACAGCGGAGGGTGAGGAGTTTTTAGGATACGCCAAACAGGTTGTGGAGCAGTATCATCTGCTTGAGAACCGGTATCTGAATGTGGAGTCCAAAAAGAAATTCTCGGTTTCCATGCAGCACTATTCATTTGCGGTAAAGGCCTTTGTACAGCTTGCTAAAGAGGTGGGCATGGATGAGTACGAGTTTGCTGTCCACGAGACAAAGACGAAAGAGGTAATAGACAACGTAAAGAACTTAAAGAGTGAGATTGGAGTTCTTTATTTAAGTGATTTCAATGAAAAGGTTTTAAGAAAGCTTTTTAAGGAATGTGACATCGAGTTTAAAGAGCTCTTCACATGCAATACATATGTGTATCTCTGGAAAAAACATCCGCTTGCCGGCCAAAAAGAGATTACACTTGATGATTTGCAGGATTATCCGTGTCTGACCTTTGAACAGGGCGTGAACAATTCCTTTTATTATGCTGAGGAGATGATGAGCACGTATGAGTACAAGCGTGTCATAAAGGCTGATGACAGAGCCACAATGCTCAATCTCATGGTGGGGCTCAACGGATTTACACTGTGCTCAGGTATTATTTCTGAGGATTTAAACGGTGATGACTATGCGGCAATTCCACTTAAGGAAAGTGAAAAAATGCATATAGGCTATATCAAGCACAAGGGCACGAAGCTTAGCAAGCTCGGTGAAATATATATAGATGCGTTAAAGAATTACGAGAATAAAGTTTTATAAATGAAAAATTGTAAAAAATGAATTTAAATTAATTAAATATCGTACCATTTTTATAAGAATTTCACAGTTATATTGTTTTTTTAAAAAAACATGCATGAAAATATAGTGAAAAATCGGTTACGCAAAAGATATTTATTAAAAAAAATGACATGAATTGACGGAAAATGACGGATTATGATTTTTTGACAAATGAATATCAGATGTTATAATAGGCGCAACAATTGATTGGCATGTGCGAAAGCACTATGTTTTAGATTATAAAGGTGGTGTTAACTATGTACAATAAGGAAACAGTAATCAGACTTAACACATTGGATGATGTTCAGGAATTTGTTGGGGCTGCTTCTAAGTGCGATTTTGACATTGATCTCAAATATAGACAGATTCTTATTGATGCGAAATCACTTCTTGGAGTGATTGGAATTGGTACAAACAATGACTTTAAGGTCTGCTATATGGGCGATGACCAGGCATTTGATAATGTGGTTGATAAATTCACTGTAGCGTAATACAATTGAATAAGGTCCTTTGGGAGAGTTTCTTCTTGGAGCTCTCCCTTTTTTATGTTCAGTGTATTAAAAATGTCTGGAGTTAGACTGAAAATATTGCCGGAACACGAAACCGGTAACATAATCCGGAATATGTAGGGAGAGTACATGACAGAAGCTGGAAATAACTATAGTGAAAAGAGAACACAATTACATATTTCGGTCAGAAACCTTGTGGAATTTATTTTCAGGGAGGGTGACATAGACAACCGGTCATCCAGAGCTATGAGTGCCGATGCCATGATGGAGGGAACACGCATTCACAGGAAAATCCAGGGCAGCATGGGGAAGGAGTATCAGGCAGAGGTACCGCTTTCACTTGTTGTTGAAGGTGATTTGTATGAGCTGACTGTCGAGGGCAGGGCAGATGGCATCTTTACGGAGGATGGCAAGTGTTTTGTCGATGAGATTAAGGGAATGTACAGAAGGGTTGAGCTGTTTGAAAATCCGGTTTTTGTGCACCGTGCGCAGGCTATGTGCTATGCATATATTTTTGCTCTGCAAAATAATATGGAAACGATAGGCATTCAGATGACCTACTGCAATCTGGAAACGGAGCAGACTAAGTATTTTCGCGAGGAGTTCTCATTTGAAGAGATAAAAAAATGGTTTGATGACCTGATGGAAGAGTATGGCAAATGGGCAACGTTTCAGTGTGAAATGAAAAATCAAAGACAGGCTTCAATCAAAGAACTTAATTTTCCATTTGAGTACAGACCGGGGCAGAAAAAGCTTGTTTCGGATGTCTACAGGACAATTATGCGTCAGAAGCTTCTTTTTATGCAGGCTCCGACCGGTGTGGGAAAGACTATCTCTACTATTTTCCCGGCAGTGAAGGCGGTTGGTGAGGAGCTGGCAGACAGAATCTTTTACCTGACAGCGAAGACGATCACCGCAACAGTCGCAAAGGAAACGTTTGCGCTGCTTGAAAAAAATGGTTACAGGGCAAAAACTATTCAGATAACGGCCAAGGAAAAGCTATGTCCGTGTGATGAGATGGAATGTAATCCGGTAACCTGTCCGTATGCAAAGGGGCATTTTGACAGAGTAAATGATGCGGTTTTTGACCTGCTTCACAGATGTGAAATGATTGAGAGGGATGATATTTTATCACAGGCGGATAGGTATACCGTTTGTCCGTTTGAGCTTTGTCTTGATACGGCTAGCTGGTGTGATAATATCATCTGCGATTACAACTATGTGTTTGACCCAAATGTTTATCTTAAGAGATTTTTTCAGGAGGGGATAAAGGGAGATTATATTTTTCTTATTGATGAGGCTCACAATATGGTAGAAAGAAGCAGGCAGATGTATAGCGCTCAGATTTATAAGGAGGATTTCCTTACTGTGAAGCGCATCATGAAGGAGCACAGCCGTTCTATTGAGAAAGCGCTTGAAAAGTGCAATAAGATACTGCTTGGGATGAAGCGTGAGTGTGAGAATTACACGGTATATGATACGTTTGGCAATATGGTATTTTCCTTTATGAGGCTTATGACACTTCTGGATGAGTTTTTGCAGAAGGCTAATGAGTTTCCGGGGAAAAAGGATGTTATGGATTTTTATTTTGAGCTTCGCAATTTCTTGAACATTTATGATCTGGTGGATGAGCACTACGTGATGTATTCCGAGCTTGAGGCTGATGGCAGGTTCATGCTAAAGCTTTTTTGTGTGGACCCGTCGCTTAATATACAAAAGAGGCTGGATAAGGGCAAGTCGGCTGTGTTTTTTTCAGCGACATTTTTGCCTGTAAACTATTACAAGAGCCTGCTAAGCACAAAAAAAGACAACTATGCCATATATGCTGACAGCACGTTTGACAGCAAAAAGAGGCTGCTTGCGATGGCAACCGATGTGAGTACGAGGTACACAAGGCGCTCAAGGAGTGAGTATGAGCGTATTGCAGGGTATATTAATGCTGTTGTCACGCAAAAGACTGGAAACTATATGGTTTTTTTTCCGTCATATAAGATGATGAATGATGTGGCGGATATTTACTGTGAAAAATATGCAGACGAAACAGAGCTTATGCTGCAGAAAAATAATATGTCAGAGACTGAGAGGGAGGAATTTCTGGACAGGTTTAGTGAGGAAACGGACAGAACACTTGTGGCATTTGGTATCATGGGAGGCATATTCGGTGAGGGCATTGATCTGAAAAACGACAGACTGATAGGTGCTATTGTTGTCGGAACGGGGCTTCCGCAGATCAGCAATGAGAGAACTATATTAAAGGATTATTACGATGCCGAAAACGGCTGTGGCTTTGACTATGCTTTCAGGTATCCGGGCATAAATAAAGTCCTCCAGGCGGCCGGAAGAGTAATCAGGACGACGGAGGACACAGGTGTCATTTTGCTATTAGATGAGAGATTCTGGCAGAGAGAATATGATTTGCTCTATCCACGCGAGTGGAGTGACAGAAAGCCATGCAATATAGCAAATGTCGGAAAACTAGTTGCCGACTTCTGGGAGCAGATTTAAAAATTCCTCAGTGGATGCTGACACGGGCATTGTAGTGTTTACGGACACAACAATCTGGCGTGGAGGCATCTTTTCTTTTGTCTTCAGCACGAAAAGCTCCTTATTCTCATGGTTGATGCAGTAGTCAGGCACGAATGCTATACCCAGTCCGATTTTGGCCAGGTCTATGAGCAGATCGTTACTGCTTAGCTCAATTTCCGGAATCAGGTCAACCTGGTGCTGTAAAAACAGATTATGCAGGAATTCACTGGTGGTGCTGTTTCGGTCGAGCATCATGATAGGATATTTATTGAGCTCAGAAAAAGCTATCTCCTGCTTGCGAAGCTTGAAATAATTGGGATTTGCCACAAAAACATCGGAAAAGTTGCATATGGTTTTCTGTCTGTATGAGTGATTGAGGTGCGAGTTTGGAAAATTCGTGACAATCAGGTCAACCTTCCTTTGCTCCAAAAGCTCCACACACTGGATAGATGTGGCATTTGTGACCTTGATAGGCACATTCGGGAACCTCTGATGGAACTGCTTTAAGTAAGGAACCAGCAGATAACGGCATATGGTATCGCTTGCGCCGATGTGAAGCTGGCCAAGTCCAAGTGTGCCTGAGTCTAAAAGCTGGCTTTCACCGCGGGCAATAAGATTCATGGCAGGCTCAATGTGTTTTAAAAGCAGGGCACCGGCTGCGGTGAGCTGTACCTTCTTTGTGCTTCTGATGAAAAGAGTCTGTCCCAGCTTCTTTTCGAGAGTCTTAATAGACTGGCTTACCGCGGACTGTGAAATAAACAGCTTCTTGCTGGCTTCAGAGAAGCTTAGGGACGTTGCCACGTAGTAAAAGACCTTGTAAAGCTCATAATTTATATCCATTTTGTTATCCTCCGTATAAATATGATGATACCTTTTGATTCTCATATCATTATATAAGAAAACTATAATTAACGCAACTTATAAAACAAATTAAATATATTAATTATACTTATCATAGCTAAAGTGTTATACTACAACCATAGTTTTAAAGTCCGATTGTGCAAAAAGCCGGACGGTAACGAATAATTGGTTACATACTCTCGAATTGAAAGGAGAACATATGAGTAACGTACGTCGTGTATATGTAGAGAAAAAACCTGACTTTGCGGTAAAGGCAAAGGAATTAAAGCATGAGATTAAGCATTATCTGGGAATCACAACTGTGGAGGCAGTACGTGTATTAATCAGATATGATGTGGAAAATATATCAGAGGAGACATACAAGAAAGCCTTGTATACAGTTTTCTCAGAGCCGCCTGTTGATGATATCTATGAGGAGACATTTGACTATGGTGATGCAAAAGTATTTACTGTAGAGTTTTTACCGGGACAGTTTGATCAGAGAGCAGATTCAGCCGAGCAGTGTGTGAAGCTTCTCAATGAGAATGAGGAGCCGATTATCAGAAGTGCTATCACATATGTGATTGAGGGAAATATCACAGATGAGCAGTTTGCTGCTATTAAGAAGCACTGCATCAACCCTGTTGATTCGCGTGCTATCGGCATGGAAAAGCCTAAGACACTTGTGCAGGAGTTTGATGATCCTGCTGATGTCATCATATTTGACGGCTTCAAGGATATGGCAGAGGACAAGCTGAAGGAGCTTTATTTATCATTGAACCTTGCCATGACATTTAAGGATTTTCTTCATATCCAGAATTATTTTAAGAATGAGGAAAAGCGTGATCCTTCAATGACAGAAATCCGTGTGCTCGATACATACTGGTCAGATCACTGCCGTCATACAACATTTTCTACAGAGCTTAAGAATGTCAAGTTTGACGATGGCTTCTACCGTACACCGATTGAAAATACCTACAAGGATTATCTCAATACATTTTCAAATATCTACAAGGACAGAAATGACAAATTTGTCTGCCTGATGGATCTTGCACTTCTTGCCATGAAGAGATTAAAGGCAGAGGGCAAGCTTGATGATCAGGAAGAGTCTGATGAGATCAACGCATGCTCTATTGTGGTACCTGTTGAGGTGGACGGAAAGACAGAGGAATGGCTTGTAAACTTCAAGAACGAGACACACAACCATCCTACAGAGATTGAGCCTTTCGGTGGCGCTGCTACATGCCTTGGCGGAGCAATCAGAGATCCTCTCTCAGGACGTACATATGTATATCAGGCAATGCGTGTAACAGGTGCAGCAGATCCTACAGTACCGGTTTCACAGACAATTGAAGGAAAACTTCCACAGAAGAAGCTTGTCAGAGAGGCAGCTCACGGATACAGCTCATATGGAAACCAGATCGGACTTGCAACAGGCTATGTCAAGGAGGTTTACCATCCAAATTATGTTGCAAAGCGTATGGAAATCGGTGCAGTTATGGGTGCGGCTCCAAGACGTGCTGTCCAGAGACTTACATCTGATCCGGGAGATAAAATCATTCTCCTTGGAGGACGCACAGGACGTGACGGAATCGGTGGTGCTACAGGTTCATCAAAGGCACACAATACAAAGTCTACATCAGTATGCGGAGCTGAGGTACAAAAGGGTAATGCACCTACAGAGAGAAAGCTTCAGAGACTTTTCAGAAGAGAAGAGGTCAGCCATATCATCAAGAAATGTAACGATTTCGGTGCCGGCGGAGTTTCTGTTGCTATCGGAGAGCTTGCTGACGGACTTCGCATAGAGCTTGACAAGGTACCAAAGAAATACGCAGGTCTTGACGGAACAGAGATTGCTATCTCAGAGTCACAGGAGCGTATGGCAGTTGTAGTTGCGCCTTCTGATGTTGAGCAGTTCCTTGCATACGCAAAGGAGGAAAATCTCGAGGCAACAGAGGTTGCGGTAGTTACAGAGGATCCAAGACTTGTGCTTGAGTGGAGAGGCAAAGAGGTAGTAAATATCTCTCGTGCATTCCTTGATACAAACGGAGCTCATCAGGAGACAGATGTTGAGGTTGAGATGCCTTGCGAGAGTGACAATTATCTGGACAAAATCAGCACACCTGCTGTAGCCAGGATGGTTGAGGCAGGAGATATGAAGGGTGCCTGGGAGGCAGAGCTTGAAGACCTTAACGTATGCTCACAGAAGGGACTTGTTGAGATGTTCGACGGCTCTATCGGAGCAGGCAGTGTATACATGCCATATGGTGGACGTTACCAGCTCACAGAGACACAGTCAATGGTTGCAAAGCTTCCTGTATTAAAGGGCAAATGTGATACAGTAACAATGATGGCTTACGGCTTCGACCCATATCTTTCATCATGGAGCCCATACCACGGATCTATATATGCAGTGCTTGAGTCTATCTCAAGAATCGTTGCAGCAGGCGGAGATTACAGCAAAATCCGTATGACATATCAGGAGTACTTCCGCAGAATGAACGAGGATCCAAAGCGCTGGAGCCAGCCGTTTGCAGCACTCCTCGGAGCATATGATGCTCAGATTGGTTTCGGACTTCCTTCAATCGGTGGAAAGGATTCCATGTCAGGTACCTTCAATGATATTGATGTACCGCCTACACTCGTATCATTTGCAGTGGATGTGGCAAAGGAAAAGGATATCATCACACCTGAGCTCAAGAAGGAGGGCAACCAGCTTGTTCTCTTTACGATAGATAAGGATGAGTTTGATCTTCCAAAATATGATCAGGTTATGACACTTTATACAGCAATCAGAAATCTTATCCAGGATGGCGCAATCGTTTCAGCATATGCACTTGACGGAAAAGGACTTGCAGCAGCCGTATCCAAGATGGCATTTGGTAACAAGCTTGGTGTAACAATCGAGGATGAGGTGACAAGTGATACACTCTTTGCACCTGGCTTTGGCAATATCGTAGCTGAGGTTCCTGTTGATGCACTTTCAAAGGTCAGAGAGGTAATTGATGCAGCAGGTATTTCAGATGCAGCCTCTGTAGTCGGCTATGTAAACGATAAGCAGACTATCGAGTGTGACGATATGGTGCTTCCTGTTGAGGAGGCTGTCAAGGTATGGACAGCAAAGCTTGAGGGCGTTTTCCATACAAAGGCAACAGACGATACAAGCAAGGTAAATAGCGGTCTTTACGATGCAAAGAATATCTATGTATGCAAGAATAAAGTGGCTAAGCCTACAGTATTTATTCCGGTATTCCCTGGAACAAACTGTGAGTATGATAGTGCTAAGGCATTTGAAAGAGCAGGCGCTGACACAATCGTAAAGGTATTCAAGAACCTCACAGCAGAGGATATCCGTGATTCGGTTGATGAGTTTGTAAAGGCAATCGACAAATCTCAGATTATCATGTTCCCTGGTGGATTCTCAGCAGGAGATGAGCCTGAGGGATCAGCTAAATTCTTTGCAACAGCATTTAGAAATGCAAAGATGACAGAGGCTGTTGAAAAGCTCATCAACGAGAGGGACGGACTTGCACTTGGTATCTGTAACGGTTTCCAGGCACTTATCAAGCTTGGACTTGTACCATATGGAGAGATCAGACAGCAGGATGCACAGTCACCTACACTCACATACAATACAATCAACCGCCACATCTCAAAGATGGTTTATACAAAGGTTGTTTCAAACAAGAGCCCATGGCTTGCACAGGCTAAGCTTGGTCAGACCTACTGCAACCCGGCATCACATGGCGAGGGACGTTTCGTAGCACCGAAGGAGTGGCTTGATAAGCTCTTTGAAAACGGACAGGTTGCCACACAGTATGTTGATCTGGACGGAAATGTATCAATGGATGAGGAGTGGAACGTAAACGGCTCATACATGTCTATCGAGGGTATCACATCTCCTGACGGAAGAATCCTCGGCAAGATGGCTCACTCAGAGCGCCGCGGCGAGTCTGTAGCAATCAATATCTACGGCGAGCAGGATATGAAGATATTCGAGAGCGGTGTGAAGTACTTTAAATAATTCATAACGGAATAATTACAATATCTTGTATATTCATTGGGTTATTATCTCTGCAATATAAACAATTAAGCTTCCATGGAGGTCACGGTTAGTGGCTTTCATGGGAGTTTTTATTTTGGAATTAGTGAATATGCTGACGGAAAAGAAAATAAATTGAAGGTAATTAAACATGTGCGTATGCTTGATATTTGATAGTCGCAGTGGTAAAATCAAGACTAAAATTACAGGTAGTAAATGGTTTGAAAAAAAGAAAAGAGGACATAAAACAGATGAGATTGCCACAAATAATAAACAGCCTTCTTGAGACTGATATGTATAAATTCAGCATGGGACAGACGATTTTCCATCAGTTCACAAGCTATAAAACGACATGGACCTTCAAGTGCCGAAATAAAGACGTGCATTTTACAGATGAGATGGTCGAGGAGATAAAGGAACAGGTGCAGGCCTTCTGTCAGCTTCGTTTTACGGAGGAGGAGCTTGAATATCTTGATAACATCACCTGGATAAAAGGCACATATGTTGATTTTTTAAGACTCTGGCAGCCAAGATATGAGGAGTTTACCATCACAACAGATGCACCGTGTGGGCTGGCAATCGATGCAGCCGGCACGTGGCTCAATACTTCGATGTATGAGATTCCGGTGCTTGCTATTGTAAATGAAGTGTACTTCCGTATGGCATATGATTATGATGTGCTGCTTAAGCAGTTTAAGCGCAGGCTTGATGAGAAGGTGCGTCTGCTCGAGGAGGATACCTACAGGCTTAGCGATTTCAGTGAATTTGGACTAAGACGCCGTCTGTCTGCTGAGGCGCAGGAGATGGCTGTAAAGGCAATCGCAGAGGTTGAGCTGCCTGAAGACTCACACTTTATTGGTACATCAAACGTATATCTTGCGAAGAAATTCAATTTAAAGCCGGTGGGAACAATGGCTCATGAGTGGATTATGTGTACAGGACAGGGCAATCACAAGCATAATCCGGCATATTCGAACTGGTACGCACTCGATGCATGGGTTAAGGAGTATGGTATATTAAACGGTATTGCGCTTACTGACACCATAACAACAGACTGCTTCCTGCGTGATTTTCAGCTCACCTATGCGACACTTTTTTCGGGAGTGCGTCATGATAGCGGAGATCCGTACGAGTGGGGAGACAAGATGATAGCCCACTACAACAGTCTGGGAATCAATCCAAGGACAAAGACACTTTTGTTCAGCGACAGCCTGGATTTCGAGCGTGCGACTGCATTGTATGATTATTTCAAGGATAAGGCAAAGGTTGCATTCGGTATAGGAACCTTTATCAGTAACGACACTGATGAGGAAGCACTCAACATAGTTATGAAGACCACCAAGTGCAACGGCATGGATGTGGCAAAGATTTCCGACGTGGCAGGCAAGGGGATGTGCAAGAATCCGGATTATGTCGATTACCTGAACAGGTGTATTGATTACAGGATGAAGAATGATAAATGATAAATGACGGTATGAGGGGGCAAAGGTATTTTGCCCCCTTTAATCATGCGATTGAATTGCAAGAAATGTGTAAACAAAACAAAAAGTATATAAAATATCAGATAATTTAAAATAAAAATAAAAATTATCAAAAAATATATTGACAAATAGGTAAAATTGGTGTAATCTTAAATCAACAAAAAGAGATACGAAAGGAACAAAAATAAAACACAGGAGGTACAGTCCAATGGGGATTACATAATTTAAGTCAAAGTACTATAAGGATGATTGAACGGAATATTTAAATCTGTAGGGCGAGCCGAAGAGCAGTAATCGCACAGATATATTAGCAAATAAATAATATCGTTGAAAAAGTTCTTGTAGATTAAAAGTGAAAGATAGAATCTCTCATAAGAGTTTACATAGATAATGTAACCAAAAGGAGTGATTTTATGAAGAAGGGTAGAGGTCCATAGCTAAGCTAAAAGAATAAGAATCCTGTCATAAACAGAATCAGATTTATAGCAAAGCAATATGGAAATGCCAAAATAAGTTCATATAGCGAAAGCGGAACTTGGAGGTTATACAGTGAAGCTTACGGAACCAATGCTTTAGGAGCCACTTGATGTAAAATGTAGATCAGGTGGCTCCTATTTTTGACATTTGCGAATGCATGTGAGGTTTAATAGTTAGATAGAATGATAATTGTAAGGCCTTTAAGGTCGGGCTATAATTTGATGAAAGCAGGAACGCGGTTTTCAAATACTGTATAGTACATAAAACCGGCATCCTTGAGGATATTTGAAACCCTGTCAAAATCGTACGCGACATGCTCAGGCTTGTGGGCATCGGCTCCGACTGTGATTATTTCCCCGCCAAGCTCATGATAGCGCTTTAGCACATCTTCGGTCGGATTTGGGTGGCCAAGCCCGTATTTAAAGCCGGCGGTATTGAGCTCGATGCCTTTTCCCTGGGAGATAATTTCCTTTAATATAGCATCAATTATGTCGGCATACTTTTCATATGAATAGTATTTATTTTTGTCAGGACCGTATCTGACCACGTAGTCGATGTGACCGTACACATCGAAATCAGCACCGGAGTGCAGATTGTCGAGTATCGATTCAAAGTATTCTGTGTAGGCTTCATGCTCTGTCTTGCCTTTGTAAAATGCAGGGTAGTATGGGTCAATGCCGTTTACCACATGGCTTGAGCCAATCACGAGGTCAAACGGATATTTTTTGGTGACCTCATTATTTTTGTCTGTAATATGAGGCTGTAAACCGATTTCAATGCCCCAGTGGATATTTACCGGGCAGCCCTTTTCTTTAAGAACCATTGCAAGTCTTTTGATGCGCTTTTCATATGCTGCTATATCAAGGTCGAAAAGCCCGGGCTCCTCTTTATAGTCATAGTCCAGATGGTCTGTAAAGCATATGCCGTCCAGCCCTTTGTTGATTGCTGATTTTATCATCAATACCGGGTCGGCATCGCTGTCACCCGAAAACATGCAGTGCATGTGCTGATCCCACATATAAATACCTCCGTAAAACTGATGTATTGTTGTTAAAAAACTTTATAAGTGACATGATTTATAATTGTCTGCTGCTGGCTGCCGGAAAGTGCAAATTACAGCAATTAATTAAGTGTAGCCGAGATTATAATAAAGTGCAATATCTAAAAAGAAAAATTGTGAAGAATGATAAAAAATGTGTGTAAATGAAAATATTTAGTGAAAATTTTAACAAACGCAAATAAAGTACTTGAACCTTTGAGAATTATTCGCTATAATAAAAGCATCTTAGGGCATGTCCCTAAAAATACTTTTTACAATTCTAGGAGGAATTAAAATGGCAGTAAGAGTAGCAATCAACGGATTTGGTCGTATCGGACGTCTTGCTTTCAGACAGATGTTTGGAGCTGAGGGATACGAGGTAGTAGCTATCAACGACTTAACAAGCCCAAAAATGTTAGCACACTTATTAAAGTATGATTCATCACAGGGTAAATACGAGCATGCAGATGAGGTTTCTGCAAGCGATGATTCTATCACAGTTTGTGGTAAGGAAATCAAAATTTACGCATTCCCAGATGCAAACAATTGCCCATGGGGAGAGTTAAAGGTTGACGTTGTACTTGAGTGCTCTGGATTCTATACATCAAAAGAGAAGGCTCAGGCTCATATCAATGCTGGAGCTCGTAAGGTAGTTATCTCTGCACCAGCAGGAAATGACCTTCCTACAATCGTTTACAATACAAACCATGAGACACTTAAGGCTTCTGATACAATCATCTCAGCAGCTTCTTGTACAACAAACTGCTTAGCTCCAATGGCAGATGCACTTAACAAGTACGCTCCAATCCAGTCTGGTATCATGGTAACAATCCATGCTTACACAGGAGATCAGATGACTCTTGACGGACCACAGAGAAAGGGAGACCTTCGTCGTTCACGTGCAGCAGCAGTTAATATCGTTCCTAACTCAACAGGAGCAGCTAAGGCAATCGGCCTTGTTATCCCAGAGTTAAACGGAAAGTTAATCGGATCTGCACAGCGTGTTCCTACACCAACAGGATCTACAACAATCCTTACAGCAGTTGTTAAGAAAGCAGGCGTTACAAAAGAGGATATCAACGCAGCTATGAAGGCAGCAGCTAACGAGTCATTCGGTTACAACGAGGATGAGATCGTATCTTCAGATATCGTTGGAATGAGATTTGGTTCATTATTCGATGCAACACAGACAATGGTTAACCAGGTTTCTGACGATTTGTACGAGGTACAGGTTGTTTCTTGGTATGATAACGAGAACAGCTACACATCTCAGATGGTTCGTACAATCAAGTACTTCTCTGAGTTAGCTTAATTCTTGTACCCACAAGAACAGTATATCTCAAGACTACTCAAGGGGCGCGGTCTTAATTGAACCGCGCCTCTTTTTTAAAGCATGGCTATTTCTTTTGAATATCTGTGAATTGTAGAATTAATTATATTTTTTAATATGCACAATATGGCGTGGCCACATGGCTTATGCCTTGAAATAAGGGAGGACATATTATGTCATTAAACAAGAAATCAATTGATGATATCAACGTAAAAGGCAAGAGAGTTCTCGTTAGATGTGACTTCAACGTGCCACTTAAGGACGGAAAAATCACAGATGAGAACCGTATCAACGGAGCTCTTCCAACAATCCAGAAATTAATCAAGGACGGTGGAAAGGTTATCCTTTGCTCACACCTTGGAAAAGTTAAAAACGGACCAAACGAGGGTGAGTCACTTGCCCCTGTAGCTGCAGCTCTTGAGGCTAAGCTTGGACAGAAGGTTACATTTGTAGCTGACTACAACGTAACAGGTGAGGCTGCAACAAAGGCTGTTTCAGAGATGAAAGAGGGAGATGTAGTTCTTCTTCAGAATACACGTTTCAGAGGCAAAGAGGAGACAAAGCCACAGGAAGCCGGAGATGCATTCGCAAAAGAGCTTGCTGACCTTGCTGATGTATATGTATGTGACGCTTTCGGTTCTGCGCATAGAGCACATGCTTCTGTAGCAGGTGTTACAAAGTTCATCACAGCTAAGGGTGGAGAGAATGTTGTTGGATACCTTATGCAGAAGGAAATTGACTTCCTTGGCAAGGCAGTAGAGAATCCTGTACGTCCTTTCGTAGCTATTCTTGGTGGAGCTAAAGTAGCTGACAAGCTCAATGTTATCGACAATCTCCTCGAGAAGGCTGATACACTTATCATCGGTGGTGGAATGGCATACACATTCCTTAAAGCACAGGGCTATGAGATTGGTATCTCAATGCTTGATGAGACAAAGATTGATTACTGTAAAGAGATGCTTGCAAAAGCAGAGAAACTTGGAAAGAAGATTCTTCTTCCTGTTGATGCAGTTACAATCAAGGATTTCCCAAATCCAATCGATGCTCCTGTAGAGACAGAGACATATGATTATGACAAGATGCCTGCAGACCGTGAGGGCTGTGATATCGGACCTAAGACACGCAAGCTTTTCGCTGACGCTGTTGCATCAGCTAAGACTGTTGTATGGAACGGACCAATGGGTGTATTTGAGAACCCAACACTTGCAGCAGGTACACTTGCAGTAGCAGAGGCACTTGCTAAATCAGATGCTATCACAATCATCGGTGGTGGAGATTCAGCTGCAGCAGTTAACCAGATGGGACTTGGCGACAAGATGAGCCACATCTCAACAGGTGGCGGTGCTTCCCTTGAGTTCCTTGAGGGCAAGGAGCTTCCTGGCGTAGCTTGTGCTGATGATAAATAAGCCGAAAGCAGCTTAATGAAATCGAGCTGAAAGCAACTTAATGAAATCGAGCCGTAGGCGATGATTGAATTTAGTGCGAGGCTGTTCTTTGAGATTAGCGAAACCGAGCTGTAGGCGAAGGTTGAACTTAGCGAAAAGAACTACCACAATAAATATTTGTATACAAATACAAGGAGATATAAAATGGCAAGAAAGAAAATTGTAGCCGGCAACTGGAAGATGAACATGACTCCAAGCCAGGCTGTTAAATTAGTAGAAGAGTTAAAACCACTCGTAGTTTCAGATGATGTTGAAGTTGTTTACTGTGTACCTGCAATCGACATCGTACCTGTTGTAGAAGCATTAAAGGGTACAAATGTTGCTGTTGGAGCAGAGAATATGTACTTCGAGGAGAAGGGTGCTTACACAGGAGAAATCTCAGCAGAGATGCTTCTTGATGCAGGTGTTAAGTATGTTATCATCGGACATTCAGAGAGAAGAGATTACTTCAAAGAGGATGACGCACTTCTCAACAAGAAGGTAAAGAAGGCTATCGAGGCTGGACTTACACCAATCCTTTGCTGTGGTGAGACACTTGAGCAGAGAGAGAGCGGTGTTACACTTGACTGGATCAGACTTCAGATTAAGTCAGATCTCGCAGGTGTTGCTGCATCAGATGTTGCAAACATGGTTATCGCTTACGAGCCAATCTGGGCAATCGGAACAGGAAAGACAGCTACTTCTGACCAGGCTCAGGAGGTCTGCGGTGCAATCCGTGAGTGTGTAGCTGAGATCTATGATCAGGTCACAGCAGATTCAGTTCGTATCCAGTACGGCGGATCTGTAAATGCAGGAAATGCAGCAGAGCTTTTTGCAAAGCCTGACATCGACGGTGGATTAGTTGGTGGCGCTTCACTCAAGGCTGATTTTGGAAAGATCGTAAACTACAAGTAATTATTAAATCATAATTTAATATTTGATTTGACAATCACAATAACTAAATGTCACTAAATTCACCAGCTTAGCTGCATTTAGTGGCATTTATTATGTAATGAAATTTTTTGCGGGCTTGCATATGTCACTGTAATAGAGCATTTTGCAAGCCTCATATGAAGAATAGAGGAAATATAAATGAGTAAGAAACCGGTAGTATTAATGGTACTTGATGGTTACGGCTTAAGTGACCACAAAGAGGGAAATGCCATAGCTATGGCAAATACCCCTGTTATGGATAAATTGATGGCAGAGTGTCCTTTTGTAAAGGGTGCAGCTTCAGGTCTTGCAGTTGGACTTCCTGACGGACAGATGGGAAACTCTGAGGTAGGACATATGAATATCGGCGCAGGCCGTATCATATATCAGGATCTTACAAGAATCACAAAGGCAATTGCTGATGGTGATTTCTTCAAGAACAAGGTATTACTTTCTGCAATCGAAAACTGCAAGAAGAATGATTCGGATCTTCATCTTTGGGGACTTCTCTCAGATGGTGGAGTTCACAGCCATATCGAGCATCTTTACGGTCTTCTTGAGCTTTGCAAGAAGGAGAATTTTGACAGAGTATATGTACACGCATTCCTTGATGGTCGTGATACACCTCCTGCATCAGGAAAGGACTATATCGAGCAGCTTCTCGCCAAGATGAAGGAAATCGGTGTTGGAAAGATTGCATCTCTTTCAGGACGTTACTATGCGATGGACAGAGATAACAACTGGGACCGTGTGCAGAAGGCTTACGATTCACTCACTAAGGGTGAAGGCGTAAAAGCTACATGCCCTGTAAAGGCTATGGAGGAGTCATACGCAAATGACGTTACAGATGAGTTCGTGCTTCCTACAGTTATCACAAACGAGGATGGCACACCGGTATCTGTTGTAAAGGACAATGATTCTGTTATCTTCTTCAACTTCCGTCCGGACCGTGCTCGTGAGATGACAAGAGCATTTTGCGATGATAAGTTTACTGGCTTTGAGCGCCCATTCCTTAAGACAACATTTGTATGCTTCAAGGATTATGACGAGTCAATTCCTAACAAGCTTATCGCTTTTGATAAGGAAGAAATCAAGAATACATTTGGTGAGTATCTTGCAGCAAATGGCAAGAAACAGCTTCGTCTCGCAGAGACAGAGAAGTATGCACACGTAACCTTCTTCTTCAACGGTGGAGTAGAGGAGCCGAATATCGATGAGGCACGTCTTCTTGTAAACAGTCCTAAGGATGTTGCAACATATGACTTAAAGCCTGAGATGAGCGCTCCTGAGGTTGGAATGGATCTTGTTGAGGCTATCAAGTCAGATAAGTATGATGTTATTATCATCAACTTTGCTAACCCTGACATGGTTGGACATACAGGTGTGATTCCGGCTGCTGTAAAGGCTGTTGAGAGAGTTGATTCACTCGTAGGTGATGCAGTTCAGGCAATCAAGGATGTGGATGGAGTATTATTCATCTGTGCTGACCACGGAAACGCAGAGAAGATGATTGATTATGAGACAGGAAAACCTCATACAGCTCATACAACCAATCCTGTTCCTTTCATTCTTGTAAACGCTGACCCTTCTTACAAGCTTCGTGAGGGCGGATGTCTTGCAGATATCGCTCCAACACTGCTTGAGATTATGGGACTTCCACAGCCAAAAGAGATGACAGGAAAGTCACTTATCGTTAAATAAAATCTGTATTATATAGGCTCCGGCGCAGACAAAGGGTTTGAACCGGAGCTTTTGTTTTGATATATTAAAGATATAATAATAAATATAAGAATTGCTTATAAATGGTGCAAAATTATTTAAAAAAACTTATAATATACGTTGACTTTACAAATTGAGCTGGTATATAATTTAAGGGTAGCATTTGATTTGTAAAATAAATTACACATAAGATGGAGGACAATCATGCAGGAATTTAAACCATTCAAAGAAGGAAAAGTAAGAGAAGTATATGATAACGGGGACAGCCTTATTATGGTCGCAACAGATCGTATTTCCGCTTTTGACCATATTTTAAAGAATAAAATTACAGACAAGGGAGCCATTCTCACACAGATGTCTAAGTTCTGGTTTGAATTCACAAAGGATGTTGTGCCTAACCATATGATTTCAGTAGACGCAAAGGATATGCCGGAGTTCTTCGGTCAGGACAGGTTCAACGGAAACAGCATGCTCTGCAAGAAGCTTGAGATGCTTCCAATCGAGTGTATAGTTCGTGGATATATCACAGGAAGCGGCTGGGCAAGCTACCAGGAGAACGGTACAGTCTGCGGAATCAGACTTCCGGAGGGACTTGTTGAGTCTGATAAGCTCCCTGAGCCTATTTATACACCATCTACCAAGGCTGATCTTGGAGATCATGATGAGAATATCTCATTTGAAAAATCAGTAGAAGTATTAGAGAAGATTTATCCTGAGAAGGGCAGAGAGTACGCAGAGAAGATTCGCGATTATACAATTGCTCTCTACAAGAAATGTGCAGAGTATGCTCTTACAAAGGGCATCATCATCGCAGATACCAAGTTTGAGTTTGGATTAAATGAGCAGGGTGAGGTAGTGCTTGCCGATGAGATGCTCACACCTGACAGCTCACGCTTCTGGCCACTTGATGGATATAAGCCTGGACAGGGACAGCCTTCATTTGACAAGCAGTATGTAAGAGACTGGCTCAAGGCAAATCCGGACAATGACCTTCTTTTACCTGATGAGGTTGTTGTGAAGACTGTAGAGAAATATAAAGAGGCATTTGAGCTTCTTACAGGAAGCAAATTCAGCCGCTAATATATTATTTATTCCGCGTTACTATTTCGCAATTATAAACGGAGATATTATGAACCAGGACAATAACATAAATCAGTATATAAATACTAGTATAGATACAAAAAGTCATACCGGTACAAAATTAGAAAGGTGTTCTGATATTGACGAGCATAACCATGTATTTGATGAGCTTCATGAGGAGTGTGGTGTGTTCGGCATGTATGACTTTGATGGAGGAGATGTCGCATCTACTATCTATTATGGTCTTTTTGCGCTTCAGCACAGAGGACAGGAAAGCTGTGGTATTGCAGTGAGTGATACACACGGACCAAAGGGTAAGGTGACCACACACAAGGGTATGGGCCTTGTAAATGAGGTATTTACTCCTGATATCTTAGAGCCTATGAAGGGAGATATCGGAGTGGGACATGTGCGCTATTCAACAGCAGGCTCATCAACACGTGAGAATGCACAGCCTCTCGTATTAAATTATGTCAAGGGCACACTTGCCATGGCACACAACGGAAACCTCATAAATGCAAAGGAGCTTCGCAAGGAGCTTGAGTATACAGGAGCTATTTTCCAGACCACAATCGATTCTGAGGTTATAGCTTATCATATCGCCAGAGAACGTCTCAACTCAAAAACAGCGGAGGAGGCGGTCAGACGTGCCTGCCAGAAGCTTAAGGGAGCCTATGCACTTGTGGTTGAGAGCCCGAGAAAGCTTATTGCAGCCAGAGACCCATTTGGTTTTAAGCCTCTTTGCATCGGAAAGAGAGACAATGCATATATCGTTACATCTGAGACCTGTGCGCTTGATACAATCGGTGCAGAGTTTGTCAGGGATGTAGAGCCGGGAGAGGTTATCACCATCACTCCTGAAAAGGGCATTGAGTCTGATATGACTATGGCACTTGCCCCTGAAAAACAGGCCAGATGTGTGTTTGAATACATTTATTTCGCAAGACCTGACAGCCATATTGACGGAGTAAGCGTGTACGGCAGCCGTATCAAGGCTGGTAGATTCCTTGCAATGGACTCACCGGTTGAGGCTGATATCGTGACAGGAGTACCGGAGTCAGGAAATGCCGCTGCTCTTGGTTATTCACTTGAGTCGGGCATTCCATATGGCACAGCATTTGTCAAGAACGGTTATGTCGGCAGGACATTTATCAAGCCTAAGCAGTCAAGCCGTGAATCAAGCGTGCAGATAAAGCTCAATGTATTAAAGGAGGCTGTTAAGGGCAAGAGAGTTGTTATGATTGATGATTCAATTGTGCGAGGAACAACCTCAGACAGAATAGTGCGAATGTTAAGAGAGGCGGGTGCCACAGAGGTGCATGTGCGCATCAGTTCACCGCCATTCTTATGGCCTTGCTATTTCGGTACAGATATTCCTGCAAGAGAGCAGCTTATCGCTTACAACAGGACTATTGAGGACATCAGACAGATTATAGGTGCAGATTCTTTAGGCTACCTTGGAATTGACAGACTTCATGAGATGGTAGAGGGACTGCCAATCTGCATGGGATGTTTCACAGGAAAATATCCGATGGAGCCACCGAAGGATGATATCAGAGGCGAGTATTTTGATAAAGAAATAGACCTCGAGAGAAAAATGCTTAATCGCTAATAAAGGAGAGAATATGAGTACAGACAGATACACAAGTCCTCTTTCTGAGCGCTATGCCAGCAAAGAGATGCAGTATATTTTTTCGCAGGATATGAAATTTACCACTTGGAGAAAGCTCTGGATTGCCCTTGCAGAGACTGAGATGGAGCTTGGGCTTTCACAGGATGGCAAGCCGGTTATCACACAGGAACAGATTGATGAATTAAAGGCACATGTGGATGATATCAATTATGATGTGGCAAAGGAGCGTGAGAAGCTTGTGCGTCACGATGTAATGAGCCATGTCTATGCATATGGACAGCAGTGCCCTAAGGCCGCAGGAATTATACATCTTGGAGCAACCTCATGCTATGTAGGTGACAATACAGATATCATCATCATGAATGAAGCATTAAAGCTTGTTCATAAAAAGCTCATAAGTGTTATTGCAGAGCTTGCAAACTTTGCTGATAAGTATAAGAATCAGCCAACTCTTGCATTTACACATTTCCAGCCGGCACAGCCGACAACAGTTGGAAAGCGTGCCACACTGTGGCTGAATGAGTTTATGCTGGATCTCGAGGATTTAGAGTATGTGCAGGGCACATTAAAGCTCCTTGGCTCTAAGGGCACTACAGGAACACAGGCCAGCTTCCTTGAGCTCTTCGACGGAGACAATGAGACAATAGACAAGATAGATCCAATGATTGCAAAGAAGATGGGCTTTAAGGATTGTTATCCGGTGTCAGGCCAGACATATTCCCGTAAGGTAGATACGAGAGTAGTAAATGTACTCGCAGGCATTGCTGCATCAGCTACAAAGATGTCAAACGATATCAGACTACTCCAGCATCTTAAGGAAGTAGAGGAGCCGTTTGAGAAGAATCAGATAGGTTCATCAGCCATGGCATACAAGAGAAATCCTATGAGAAGTGAGAGAATAGCATCTCTTTCAAGATATGTTCTTGCAGATGTAATGAATCCTGCAATTACCTCGGCTACACAGTGGTTTGAGAGAACACTTGATGATTCAGCAAACAAGCGTCTTTCAATACCTGAGGGCTTCCTTGCAATAGACGGAATACTTGACCTCTGCCTAAATGTGGTGGATGGATTGGTAGTATATCCAAAGGTTATTGAAAAGCACTTTATGGCAGAGATACCATTCATGGCAACAGAGAACATCATGATGGATGCTGTAAAGAACGGCGGAAATCGTCAGGAGCTCCATGAGAAAATCAGACAGCTCTCAATGCAGGCCGGAAAGACAGTAAAGGAAGAGGGAAAAGAAAATAACCTCGTAGACTTAATCGCTGCAGATCCTGCATTCGGATTGACAAAGGCTGATATCGAAAAGAATCTTAAGCCTGAGCTCTATGTGGGACGTGCACCTCGTCAGGTAGAAGTATATCTGCGTGATGTAGTTAATCCGGTGCTTGAAGCACATAAGGACGAGAGTGGAGTAAAGGCAGAGATTAACGTATAATATCGAAAGTATAGATAACGGTAATTTGCTTGTATTAACATATTTATCTAAATAAAAAGCCCCGGCATATAAACCTGTTTCATGGTTTATATGCCGGGGTTTTATATATCCGTCAAGTATGAAGTTAGTTTAAATTAATTCTCTTTGTCATCATCTCAGGGTTGGTGGCCTCGCTGATTGCCACATGCTTGCTGATTACACCGGCCTTGTACAGATTGAAGATGCTTGTATCCATTGCAATCATATTCTCAGCTGCAGAGGTGTAGATGATACCGTCAATCTGATGGACCTTGCCCTCACGGATTAAGTTTCTTATTGCAGGCGTGAGTACCATGATTTCAAAAGCAGGCACCATCTCACCGTTTGTGGCAGGTAAAAGCTTCTGGCAGACGACAGCCTGCAACACAGATGCAAGCTGGATGGCTATCTGGTGCTGCTGGGAAGCAGGAAACGCATCGATTATTCGGTCAATGGTATTTGCGGCACCAATTGTGTGTAGTGATGAAAATATGAGATGACCGGTTTCAGCCGCTGTGACAGCTGTATTGATGGTCTCATAGTCTCGCATCTCTCCAAGCAATATGACGTCAGGACTCTGGCGGAGTGCGGCGCGAAGTGCAGTGAGATAGCTTTCTGTATCTGTGTTGATTTCACGCTGTGACACAATACATTTGTCATGACGATGTAAAAACTCAAGCGGATCCTCAAGAGTGATAATATGCTCTTCCTTCTCATGGTTGATCTGATCAATAATACATGCTAGTGTGGTAGATTTACCGCTTCCGGCTGGGCCGGTAACCAGCACCATGCCGTTGTTTGTTTCCGCAAGCTCCATAACAGAGTCCGGTATATGTAAATCGCTTGGCTTTGGCAGTGTGAATGAGATAACACGGATGACAGCAGAGTAAGAGCCACGCTGCTTGAAAGTGCTCACTCTGTAACGTGATACTCCCGGTATAGCGAAGGAAAAGTCATCATCTCCGGTTTCCTCAAATTTTGAAATATCTCTCTCGGCAAGAGCATAGATTGATGTGACAAATTCAAAGGTTTCTTTTGGAATCATTCTGATTTCATTGAGGCACTCCATCACTCCCTTTGATTTGTATGTGAGAGGGCGGCCGGCCACTATGAAAATATCCGATGCTCCGTTGTCAGTCGCTTCCTTTAATATCTTTTTAACATCCATTTTAGTTTCCTCCAATTAAGTTTAGTGTATCATTTTCCTCGAAAGCTGTGTCGGTATTGAGCTTCCATTGTTTTATTTTATAAAAAGCATCCTGCCTGTGGACAGGATAGTTGATATCAAGCTTTACAGTGAGAGTCTGCGTATCGCTTACAGTACAGGTGATGGTATAGGTCAGACCGGTAACCTTGCCGTTTGATTCTTTTTCAGCGAGGTTTTTATTTATGGCAGTATCGTTGTCTGATAGAGCAGTCTTTATGGCCTCATAGTATGCTGCTTTATCAGGACTGCCATCGTAGGCGGATGCAAGAATGGTATCAATCTGTGATATCTCATCCCATACCTTTTCACATGCACGGTAATACGAGCTGTTGTTATCAGCAACGCGTTTGCTCAGCTTATAGTCAGAGTTTGCTGTGACAAAGGCGAGTGCAGAGAACGTGACAATGCATATCATGGTAAAAGTAAGCAGGATGGTGGAAAAACCGAAATTTGAAAACTCTCTTCTTTTTTTCATGGGGCGCTCACCGTCCTTCCATCAGAGGAAAGTGCAGTATAGCTGCACGCAGTAATGCTGTATACACAGTGGCTGTCTGCTGCTATAAACTCTATGTCAGCCTTTTGTACTCCGTAGGCATCCTGCCCAAGCCTGCTTACAATAACCTTGTATGCGGCATCATCCTTATCACATGGATGATAGCTTTTGTCAAGATAAATGAATAGCTTTTCATCTGCACAGATGGAGCCGTCAAAGAGCGATGATACGGCGTTTAAATCGCCATGCTCCTGTTCGTATGCGCTTGCTGCATTGCTGCATGCATTAACAGCCTCATGCAGCACCTGAGTTTCTTCTGTCAGCTTGTGGGTCTTTATGAAGAAAAGCAGTCCCACAATCAAAAGAGCTGAAAAAAGCAGCAGATTAATGGTAATCTCAAGCAGGAATATTCTGTTTTTTGATTGTTTAAGCTTTGTTGAAATCATGGTTTATTCCTTGTGGTATGTATGTTTGTGTGGCATCGAGTGGCATATTAGGGAGCGGTGTACGTGATATTGCTGCATTTATTGTCGGACGATGGTTAGTCGGAATTGACGGAGCAGTAGGTATCGGTAGTGCCACCGGATGTATCGGTGATAGTTACGGTAATCATTTTGTCGGTGGTTTCTGTCATGTCAAGTCCCCCGATTTCGACAATCCTTTGTCCGCTGTCCAGACTGTATGAGGAACCATCCTGTACATAGAGCTCTCTTAGAGAACCGCCATAGTAGTATATAAAGGTATTATACACGATGTCATTTATTGTGTTTTTCAGACATAGAGCTTTCGTGCCATTTATTGTTTCCACACTGATTGCAGCGTCAGAATCATTCTGTCTGACTTTTTCGCGCAGATAAGATGTGACAGTGCGTATTTCGTAGTTGTAATTCATGGCATTGGCAGTGGACTTGTATTGCTTTACGCCAATCAGCACGAGGATAAAAGCAGTCAGCGCAAAAAGAAAAAAAAGCAGCATCACAAAAAAACTGTCAGCCTGATGTGATCTTGATTTTAGCTTGAACATGGGTTATTTCCTCTCTATTATTGTCACATCGGGACGCAGATTGGAGCCGATGTATTGATAGTCTATGTAATAATAGTCGCTGTCGTAGGTGAGACCATAGTGGTCTGTTAGATAATCTATGTCAGGAGGGTATGTTCCCTCAAGAGCATAGCACTGTGTGATACTTCGTGTGAGGGCGCGTTCCAGCGTGCTCTTGCTTCTTTTGGTATTGTCATCTGACAGCTTTGAAGAGAAAGCACTAAACAAAACGGTACATGCGGCTAAAAGCACAATTGGTATGAATTTCCATATGGTTGATTTCTTTTTCTGAACAAAAAACAGCATACTGTGCCTCCGTAAGCTATCCTATGCTTGATATAATTCCAAGCAGTGGGAGTAAAAATGATACTAGTATGAAGCCAATGAATATACAAAGCAGGATAACCATAGCAGGTTCAATCACTGATATGAATCGTGACAGCCTTGCATCTGTGTCATCCTCACAGGATGTACATATATGTTGCATGACCTCGTCCATAGACCCGGTTTTGCTGCCGATTGCAATCCAGCTTGAGTACATCTTTGAAAAAATATTGGAGTGCAGCAGTGCCTCCGAAAATGTCTCGCCGTTAGATATATTTTTACGGCAGTCATTTATTTTAGAATCAAGGACAGGATTGTTTACAAGAGCCTGTGCCAGATCAAGACCACGGTCTGTGTCAAGTCCGCTTGAGAGTGCTAAAAACATGCAGTTTGCAAAGCGGCTGGATGCGATTGACATGGAAAGAGCAGTTTTCATAAGGAACTTTTTCCCGAAGCGTGTCTTAAAAAATATAAAAAGAACCAGTGCGGCAAAGAGCATGAAAGCTATAATGATAAGCAGATATCTATTGATGTATTTACTGAGCTTCATGAGCACGGCAGCGGTGCCGGTAAGCTCACTTCCAAGCTCGGCATATATCTGTGAGAATACAGGTAAAACCTTGGCAATCATTACGACAATAACGGCAATCATCACGGCAGAAAGCACGAGAGGATAGGTAACGGCACTTTTAATGCCTGAAGCTATTTCGTCTTCACGGTTGTAGTACTTTGAGAGAGAATTTAAGACCTCTTCAAGACGGCCGGTTTCTTCACCCAGCTGTATCATATTAATCATATATTTAGGAAAGTATCCTGTATCTTTAAGTGCACTGTGAAGCGTGGCACCAAGCTCCATCGGCTTATATATCTGCTCGAGCAGATTATGTGTCTGCTCATCAGGTGCTTCATCACATAATATGGAAACACCGTAGTATGTAGGCAGACCGGCTGCTATGATAAGAGAAATCTGCTGACAGAAGGCAGAAAGCTCTGCATTGCTCAAAATCTTGGATTTTCTAGACATTTATGTCCTCCTAATAGACGTATTTGGTAATGTAATCACTCTTTTGTGCTATGAACTTCTTTGGTGAATCACTGGTAGATGCAAATGTTGGATCCAGCATATTCCATGAGGTACCATCAAACTCGATGATGCCGTTTATCCAGCCCTTGTCCTTTATGTAAGTACTAATCCAGGCATGATATTCTTCACCGGCATATCCTACCTCTAAACGTGTGGGAATAGCCTGAGACCGTAGCATAGTGGCCATGACTGCCGCATAGTCAAAGCATATGCCGGTATTTTCGGTAAAGACCTTGTCCACATCAGGCAGATAGCCGCTTTTGACATTTTTAGCTTTGTCATAGTCGTATTTGAAGTTTGAAATGATATAATTGTATACACTTTCCACGACCTCAGTATCGCTGCTGCAGTAGTACGCCAGTGAGCTGCCTTCCCTCACAGCCAAAGAATCGGCAGTGAAATTTACATACTGGTTAGGGTACAGATACGGCCCGAATTCATCAGCGATGGAGACAGAAATCACCTGCGACAGCACGGTGGCATATTGTGTCCCCTCAACATTTTCAAAAACGGTTACAGTATACGAGCCACTTGAAGAGACAAGAGGAAACACTTCATTTCCTCCATGCAGATCAAAGGTGTACGTGACACCGTCAGGCCCGGTTATCTGAAGCTTGACCTTTTGATTAGAACCGTGATAATTCACTATGATATAGCCGCTGCTGCTGTTTGATGCGTCGATAGTAGCCACATCACAGGTATAGGTTTGTGTGCCGTCGGCGGTTGGAGTGAGCACCTTTGGTGCAGAGTCCCAGGTGCCCTTTTCAGTAGAAGTATGGGAAAGAGGCTCCTTAGATACATCGTCATTTTTGGAATTACCGCATGCACCAAGCAAAAGGCATGATAATAATATGAGTGGAAGTGCTTTTTTATACAGTATGCACTTCATAAAAATCTCCTAAATATAAAGTTGTTTCTTTTTTTAATTATATTATAATGTATTTTCTTGTAAAATAAAATGGAAAAATGTATAATATTAAAAAATGGTTTAGCTTATCAAAAGAAGAGAGTAAAAAGAAAACTCTTGACTGTGCAATAAAAACGTAGTATATTAGTTCTGTTATTTAGAATTGAAATTAGGAGGTCTTATCGTGGCAACTTTAAAAATTGTTTTATCGGTATTATTTATAATCGTCAGTTTAGTAATTACTATAGTTATTCTTTTCCAGGAGGGCAAGTCAGCAGGACTTGGCACTATCGCCGGAGTTGCTGATACATATTGGGGCAAGAACAAGGGACGTTCAAAGGAAGGACGTCTGGTTAAAGCGACAATTGTATGTGTTGTTCTTTTCTTTATTATATCAATTGTCTTAAATATGGGAATATGGTAAATACTTAGACTGTCGAGAAATCGGCAGTCTTTTTTATCGCATCAACATTCATAGGATGAAAATGTCAATGGAGGAAATTTTATTTAAAGCCTGTGCATTTGAAATCATATGGTGCAACGAAAAGGAGAGATAATGAGTAATATAGATAAATATGAAACACGAAAAAAGATGGTCTATGACTTCATGTGTGATGACATGTATGTTCCGATGAAAATCAAGGAACTTTGCATAGTACTCGGAGTAAAAAAAGAGGACAGACCACAGCTTGAACAGATTCTTTTGGATTTGCAGGCAGAGGGAAGGATAACACTCTCAAAGCGCGGGAAATACTTGAAGTCGGAAATTAAAAAGACAGTCGGCGTATTCACAGCGCATCAAAGGGGATTTGGTTTTGTTACTGTGGAGGGAGAGCCTGATGATATTTTTATCCCTGCAGAGTATGTAAATGGTGCGATGCACATGGACACTGTTGAGATTACAATCTCACCTGTCACAACAGGACGCCGCAAGGAGGGAAAGGTTGTTTCCGTCATAGAGCGAGGCATGAAGCAGGTAGTCTGCACCTATGAGGCAAGTGATAATTTTGGTTTTGCAGTGCCTGACAATACCAGATTTGGCACAGATATTTTCATACCAAAGGAACGCTCAAAGGGTGCTATGTCGGGCCATAAGGTAGTGGTTGAAATCACAAGCTATGGTAAAAAGGGCAAAAAGCCGGAGGGCAAGGTTGTTGAAATAATCGGACATATAGATGACCCGGGTACAGATATTCTTTCTATAGTAAAGGCTTATGATCTGCCGGTGGATTTTTCGGAGAAAATCATGCATCAGGTGCAGAATGTGGCAAAGGATGTGACACCTGCGGATATGGCCGGCAGGATGGATTTACGCGACTGGATGATGGTCACGATAGACGGAGAAGATGCAAAGGATCTTGATGATGCCGTGTCTTTATACATGGATGGCGACAATTATGTACTTGGAGTACACATAGCAGATGTGTCGAATTATGTGCAGGAGCACAGTGCCCTTGATGTGGAGGCACTTAAGAGAGGAACATCGGTTTATCTTGTAGACAGAGTAATTCCGATGCTTCCAAGAGAGCTTTCAAATGGCATATGCTCCTTGAATGAGGGATGTGACAGGCTGGCTCTTTCATGCATTATGACAATAAATAAAAAGGGTGAAGTTATCGATCATAAGATTGCAGAGACAGTCATAAAGACAAACCGCAGGATGACATACACAAATGTAAAAAAGATTCTTGCAGATAAGGATGCCGCTGTGATTGAAGAATATAAGGAGCTTGTGCCTATGTTTGAAAAAATGGCAGAGCTTGCAGCAATTCTACGCAAAAAGAGAATGAAACGAGGTTCTATAGACTTTGACTTTCCGGAGACTAAAGTCGTGCTTGATGAAGATGGTCATCCGATAGATATAAAGCCGTATGACAGAAATGTGGCAACAAAGCTCATTGAGGATTTCATGCTTATAGCAAATGAAACTGTGGCTGAGGATTATTTCTGGCAGGAAATACCTTTTGTATACAGAACACATGACAAGCCGGACTCAGAAAAAATCGCAAAGCTTTCCACATTTATCAATAATTTTGGCTATACGCTTCATATTGGAGCTGATGAGGTACACCCAAAGGAGCTTCAGAAGCTTTTGATGAAGGTGGATGGCACAGATGAAGAATCCCTGATAAGCAGACTGACACTGCGCTCTATGAAACAGGCACGATATACAACAGCATGTACAGGACATTTTGGACTGGCGGCAAATTATTATTGTCACTTTACATCACCAATCCGCAGATATCCTGATTTGCAGATACACCGTATCATCAAGGAAAATATCCGCGGCAGGATGAATGATAACCGCAGGGAGCACTATGAGTCTATACTCGATGCTGTTGCAAAGCAGGCAAGTGAGACCGAACGACGTGCAGAAGAGGCAGAGCGTGAAACAGTTAAGCTTAAAAAATGTGAATACATGTCAAATCATATTGGTGAATGCTTTGAAGGAGTTATATCAGGTGTCACGGAGTGGGGCTTTTTCGTGGAGCTTCCAAATACAGTTGAGGGACTTGTGCGCGTGACAGACCTGACAGATGATTTCTATGAGTTTTACGAGGATACCTATGAGCTGGCCGGTTCAGCCACCAATAAGAGATACAAGCTTGGACAAAAAATCAAGGTTGTTGTGGACAGTACTGACAAAATTATGCGTATAATTGATTTTAAACCGGCGGAATAATATGACAATAATGACGAAATTTTTTATGATATTAAAAATACTTATTTGATTATCTGTTATTTGTCGTTCGTTGTGTGATAGATTTATTGAAAAAGATGTCATAATATATTATATAGTGTAAATAAACAGAAATGTGAACCAGCGGTTTACAATAATTTGCGTTTTATATATTGGCAATTGTAAAAAAATGTGTTAGTATTGTAAAGCAGTTTGAGGAAAGGAGATACCGACATGGCTAAGGAACCAAAGAAATTAATAGCCAACAACAAAAAGGTCTATCACGATTACTTTTTGCTTGAGAAATACGAAGCCGGTATTTCACTTGCAGGAACTGAGGTGAAGTCACTTCGAATGGGAAAGGGCAGCATAAAGGAGTCGTTCATCCGTATTGAAAACGGTGAGATTATCCTGTATGGCATGCATATCACACCATATGAGAAGGGAAATATCTTCAACAAGGATCCACTCAGACCTAAAAAGCTTTTACTCCACAAGAAGGAAATCGAGAAGCTTTCATCAAAGATGAAGGAAAAGGGTTTCACAATTGTGCCTGTGGAGGTATACTTTAAGGGGAGTCTGGTCAAAGTAGAGATAGCACTTGCCAAAGGTAAGAAGCTTTATGATAAGAGAGCAGACATAGCCAAGAAGGACCAAAAGCGAGAGGCACAGAGAGATTTCAAAATCAGAAATCTGGGTTAGTAAGGCTTTGGGCGGACCGAAGCGGAGCGGAGAACATGGAGCGTAGCTGCATGTACCCCGCAAAAAAAATTGAATATGGGCTAGTAAAGGTTTCGACGGGGTACATGCAGCTGGAGAAGCGAGTCGTATGGCGATGCGTTAAATGGCCAAATTAAAATTAAACGCTGAAGATAATTTAGCATACGCTGCCTAATGGCAGCAGTCTGACCTAGAGCACTCACACTTTAGGACCCAGGCTTCGACTATGTGAGAAACGACGTTGGCAAAGCTTTGAGCCATCGGGCGTATCATGAAGCTACTGAAACCACAAGGTTGTTTGTTATCGTGTGGCAGAGGGAATGTTAAATAATAAACTACACTCGTAGAAGGACAGGGAATTGTATTTCGGACACGGGTTCGACTCCCGTCTAGTCCACTAAAAGGCGGTTTGTGATAAAACCGCCTTTTTTTGCAAAACCGCATAAATAAAGGCTTTACACGTTATTGTGTAGAGCCTTTATTTAAAACTGTATTTTAAATTTAAAGTTGTTTTTTAAAAAAAATTTCCCCAAAATTTCCCCAAAATTTCACCCGGATATCTCAGATATATATTTTGATGCAAACTTCATCATGTCCTCTTCCTTGTCCTTTTGAGCATGTCTGTATACAGACTTGAGCACGTGGTCGGTCTTCCAACCACCGGCAGCCATGATGTAACTGTCAGGGATGCCGAGTGAGTGAGCCATAGAGGCATAGTAGTGGCGCAGATCATGAAAGCGGAAAGAATCAATGCCAAGCTTCTTCTGGTATTTGTGCAGAGCCTCAAGGATAGTGTCGGGAGTTCCGGCAAAGCCTACACCCTGCTCCCGGAGCAGTCCGACCACGCAGTCATCCACATAGATAGTCCTTGAGGAATCCTCTGTCTTATTCTTCTCACGTGTCACATAGCCGTCCACACCCTCAATAAGTGACTTGTTAATGGTGAGCATATTGCCGTCCAGATCAGATGCCGTGACAGCACACACCTCCGAACGCCTGAGTGCATATATACCAAGTCTGAAAGCCAGCTCATAGCGTGAGCCCTTTGATGCGTCAAGGATAGCCTTGACTTCATCGTCAGACGGAACATGTGGAGTGTACTTGATACGCGCCGGAAGAGTTGTGTGTAACATGAGGTCGGGTCGGTACATCCCAAGCACGGCAGAAATAAAGCCGTGATACTCTGCCACGGTCTTCGGAGAAATAAAACCATTGTTGTTTGTGGTGCTCTTCGGTGACTTCCTCGTGCTGATCTGATTGATTTCAGCCTGTACGATGGCTGCAGTCATGTCCTTAATGTCTGTCATCTTGAAATCATCTGATATATTGTGCAGCAGTCCACGATATGATTTTATTGTGGTAGGAGAGAGAACATGCTCCTTTATAGAAATATATTGGGAAGCGTAGCTATTAAAGGTACCCTTAATACTGATAGATGTATCAATGCCTCGCAGAGCTTCCTCAATTTCTTTTTTGCCGGGCTTGTGGTCGAAGCTCAGGCTGTACTTTCTACCATTAATCATTTTCTGTATTCTATATTTATTTCCTCGCTTTTCAATACGCATATTATCATTCCTTTCTAAAAATGGGTACAAAAATAACACCTATCCTTTGACAGATGGTGCTCCGAAAGGTATAATAATTATTGGTTAGTCCTTATACTTTTCGGAGTTAAGGCTGTCGCTCTGGCGTTGGTAGCGTCAGGGCGATTTTTCTTTAATAGCATTTTTTACATGGGGTTAGTCCCATTGATTCAGCTTCCTCTTTGGTGATCTGCTGCGGATTGTCCATGTTGCTGCAACTTGAAGTTCGATGATACCTCGAACCTCCGGCAGAGTACCATACCATGTCGGCCTGATTCTGGTCTGTGGCAGCTGTATCACTTTGTGCATCTGACGGTGTATCAGACTGAGCGTTTTGGACATCAGTGCTACTATTGGTAGTAGTAGGCGGCTGCAATGGCTGCTGAGCTTGTTGAGCTTGTTGAGCTCTTCGAGCATCCTGTTGAGCGATTGATTCTTGCTTGGCTTTTTGTTCCTTAATGTAATTGTCGCTAGTTATCCATATCCACCTCGCTACAGCCGCTAAAATTACAATCATAAAGATTGTACAGACTATGTTAGTGTAATTCCTTTTAGGCTTTGCCTGCTGTCGCGGTACATATCCAGGCGGAACATATACCGGCTGAGAATATGTTGGTTGGCTTTGCCGTGTAGGTGTGCTCAATGGCTGACCGCATACTTTACAGAATGCAAACCCTTGTTGATTTGCAGCACCGCAACAAGGACATTCACCAGAGGCTTGATTAAAGCCTTGACCAGATGATTGACTAAAACCTTGATTAGATGTTGCTTTAGTCGAAGATTTAGCCGAGACATTCTTGACATCTTGATAGTACATTCCTGTGCCTGGCACTCCAATAGATGTAGTTCTACGTCCAGAAGAGTTGACTGTATAGTGTGCTCCTTTGCCACCAAACGTCATTCCAACGCTTTTCTTATTCATATTTAGCTTTACTCCGGGAGCAATTTTGAAGCTCTTTCTAAATCTTAATCCCATGATTATCACCTCATTTCGAGTATTCCCAACGGCTCGAAGTATATCACATACTTATTATATGTCGTGAACTTACCATATTTATCGCGGTAGTAGTCTATTGCGTTCTGCAGAAACTCCTCAGTCACATTCAGATAATCGGCTATCTCGTAGCGATTGCGGCATCCATACTTATACGCATTTACAATGTCACTGAATTTAATCATATAATAGTATGCCCACACCCGGGCACGTCTTTCTTGCTTGCGGTTGGCGGTAGAACTTTGGTCAATTATATCGCCCGATGTAGTGACGTGATGTCCAAGCTCTTCCGCCAACACGCACGACTTGTCAATGTTGTCGAGGTTCTTATCGATTGCAATAACACTATCGCAGTACAGACCCTTGAGCCGAGTATCTGACAAGTCAAAGTTTTCAGTTACAATCACATGATGCTTGTTAGCATCATCTAGCAGTTTTTCGTAATGTGTCAAGCGCAACACTCCTTTTTGTCTATTGTACAATTACTTTCTGCTCGCTTTTACAAATGCTGCAAATTCTCTAATCTTATCAAGCTCTTCGGCTGTATATTCGTCACCGTCAAAGTGGGCTGCTAGAGTGTTTGGATTTATTATTTTAGTCGTCTTGGAAGTACGACCTAGTAAATAGTCCATGTCAACATTAAAATAGTCTGCTATCTGCTCCAAAATTTCAAATTTTGGTTGACGCTCGCCACGCTCATACATATTGATGGCACTCTTGGAAATGCCGAGTGCATCAGCAAGCTCTTGTTGAGACATATTCTTTTCACTGCGTAATAGCTTAAGAATTTTATCGAATTGAGCCATTGTGACCACCTCCTATCTTTATATTTGTATTATACACGTATCGTGTATAAAAGTAAATAAAAAAATCACGAAATGTGCTTGACAATCAAACACAGAACGTGTATATTAAAGTCAAGCACGAAACGTGCTCAAAAATATGGAGGTGATAAATTGGACAACAAAGCAATAGCCCAGCGCCTTATAGAATTGAGAGGAGACAGAAGTCAAAAAACTGTCGCAGACGCTTGCGGAATTAGTACTTCGGCACTTGCAATGTATGAGCAAGGCAACAGAATCCCTCGTGATGATATAAAGCTGAAACTATCAAAGTACTATAAACGTTCGGTTAATTATATTTTTTTTACCTAAACCGAGCACGATATGTACTCAAAGGAGCGACTAAATGCCAAAAGTAAGACAACTCACAGAGAGCGGCAGAATAGCTGACGAAAAGAAAAGACTAACCAACATATACCGCAACAAAGCACAAGCTAATGGCATTAGCTATACAAGAATAGCTCAAGCATTAGACATCACACCTCAAGCGGTATCCTACCAATTCAAGACCAGTATTCAGCTTAATGTAATGCTGGCAGTCGACATGTTAGTCGGCGGTGATGTAGCGAACAATTAAATAAGGATTAAATACTTCGGCTTAACAGGGGCACCCAAACTACAATACTCCTGTTATAAATGAAATTTTTACGTATCCTATTTTGCTTAGATTGCATATTCCTAGGGTGCCTCTGTTAAGCCGAAGAGAAAGGACAATGCATGAAAAGTATAATTTGCGAGGCGCTCGGATGTGTCGGTTTTGCAGCAATTATGGTTGGCGCGTGCCTGATCCGGTACAGATACGGGCAAGTACTTTTACCAGTCGGACTGCTGCTCACTATTCCATGTCTGGTGACAGAACATGAGAACGATTAGTGAATGCAAGGGCACAAGTAGGCAGAAGCACCAGAGCACCGGTGAATATCTCATGGAGACAGTAAGGAAAGCTAAGCCAAAAACCTATAAGACTTTTGCAGAATTACTGGAAAATGAGAGAAAAAAAATAGAATCCTCGACCGACCAAAGCTAAGGATTCTATAAATGGAAAAATCAAATAGATTTTTTTAATTGTAACACGATTTTAGAGATTATTCAATGAGGCTGATTATGATTTTAAGAAAATGTAGGCAGTGCGGATGTGCTATGGATCCGGGAGAGGGTGTTAACGGAATATGTGAGGATTGCGTTAGGCAGTCGAAAATATTGAAGACCAGAGCCGGACAGCTTGAAGCGCTTGTTAAATGTACGGATTATAAGCAGATGAGCTTCAAAGATTTGGAAGCGAGCTGATACCAGAAAGGAAAAGAAATGACAAGAGAGGAAAGAATCAGGGAAACCCTTGAAAAGGTAATGAAGATTAACGAGGGCAGTTCAGATAACACACCATTTGTTCATTTGGAAGTAACCGGAGGATATGTTGATAGCATGAACGTTACTGTATTCCCGGACGGATGGCACGGAATAGATGGCACTAAGGCAGACATGCACTTAGTTTATTTCGATACATTCGACGAAAATGAATACATGAGAATACATGCAGAATTAGACAGACTTATCAGAGAAAAGGAGAAAAAATGTTAGAAGTACAAATTGTAAGGAATAACGGAACTATAGATTTTAATTTTGAGGACATCAAGGATGCTCTTGCATCGGAACTCGAGCTTTACAAGAACTTGGTCTTCACAGAAGACACAAAAGCAGATGCAAAGAAGACTGTAGCAGAGCTTAGGAAGTTCAAGAAGCAGATCAGTGACAAGAGGATAGAGGTCAAAAAGCTCTACATGCAGCCATACACAGACTTCGAGGCAAAGGTTAAAGAGCTGGACAAGCTTATTAATGAACCAATCACTTACATCAGTGAGCAGATTGATGCATTCGAGCAGAAGCGCATCGAGGAAAAGATAGATCTTATCAATGACATTTACCTTGAGCTTGTATCCGAAAGAGAGGATATAGCAGGATATGCAGAACTCAACAGGGTATACGACAGCAAGTGGGAGAATGCATCCACATCGAAGAAGACTATACAGGAATCAATTACCAACTATCTTGATGGTGTAGCCAATGACATAGCTGCTATTAAGAGCATGGAATCAGAATACGAGACCAAAGCTCTTATGAAATATAAAGAGACAGGTGTACTGTCAGATGCACTTCTCACTATCAGACAGTGGGAAAAGCAGAAAGAGGAAATTCTCAAGGCTGAGGAAGAGAAGCAGAAACAGGAAGCTCTCAAAGCTGAGGAAGAGAAACAAGCAGAGATCGAAGCTGATGAGATACTTGATGCACCGGAGCCTGTGGAGGAGTTCATAGAGCCAACCGAAAAGAACGACATTATGAAGTTGGCAAGATACGAGGTCAAGGTTGATCCATTCCAGCAGACACAGATTGAATGTTATATGCAGGAGTGTGGCATCCAGTACAGGAGGTTAGATTAATGGCAGTGCACGAGAAACTAAAAGAAATACAGACGATGCTTAAGGCACCGAAAAATCTATACAACAAGTATGGTGGATTCAATTATCGAAACGCCGAGGGAATATATGAGGCAGTTAAGCCTCTACTCGACAAGCTTGGCATGACACTGATAATCAGTGATTCGATTCAAGCTGTAGGCACTAAGAATTATGTGAAAGCTACTGCATGCCTTACAGATTGCGAGACAGGCGAACAGCTCTCTTCCTGCGCACTTGCAAGAGAGGCAGAAACAAAAAAGGGGATGGATGACTCACAGATTACCGGTACCGCGTCAAGCTATGCGAGAAAATATGCCCTTAACGGACTCTTCCTCTTGGATGACACCAAGGATGAGGATTCGGACGAGTGTAGGAAGTATAAAGAGAATAAGAGCAAGGCTGAATCAGCAGAACCGACACAGCCAGCAGCTTTCAAGCCTGCGACAGCTCAGCAGATTCATAAGATTAATGAATACATCATGGCCTACGCGGGTATGTGTGAAGGTGCAAGTGAGGGCGACATATGGAACACATTGAAAAAGAAGTACGGCTTTGCCAAGCAGTCAGATATTTCAAAGGAGCTTGCTGAACGGATAACTAAGCAGGTTGAAGCTTGGTACAAAAAGAAGAAAGAGGCATAAATGGAAGTGACAGGAAAAGCTGTCGGAGCATCTATCGACTTTGACAGCGGGCACTTGAGAGTGACCTTTGACATCAACGAGAGTGAAAAAGGTAAGGCAGAATATGAAAAAATCAAGGACTGTGACAAGCTCAAAATCAAGGCGGTCAGGTATACACGGCGCCGGTCCCTTGACGCCAATGCCTACTTTCATGTGCTTGTTGGCAAGATAGCCGAAGCTCTGACCATCTCAAAGGCAAGAGCCAAGAATCTTATGATATGCAGATATGGACAGCCTCATGTGCTGCCAAGTGGTGAGCCTCTTATTTACAAGACCAACGCTCCTGAGAGTTACATGTACGAGCTTGAGACAATACACTGCATAGCTGTTAAGTATGACGACAATGCCACGTTCTACATGGTCTACAGAGGTTCACATACATACGATACCAATGAGATGTCTAAGCTCATCGATGGCACCGTAGCAGAAGCCAAGGAGCTCGGCATTGAGACTATCACACCGACAGAACTGAAAGAAATGAAAGAGAGGTGGGGAGTGTGAAGAAATCAATAATAGTAGAGGATATGACCAAGTGCATACTGTGCGGAAACTCCAACGTGGAAATTCACCACGCTATACATGGCACGGCCAACCGGAAGGTAGCCGACAAGTACGGTTTAACCATTCCTTTATGCCACGAACACCACTTGGGAGCACTCGGACCACACCTCAACAGAACTGTTGACCTGACGTATATCAAGGCAGCTCAGCGAGCATTTGAGTCAAAGGTCGGAACTAGAGAAGAATTTAGAAGCTTGTTCGGTAAGAGCTGGCTTTGATGGTTGAAACACCTTAAGAAACTGTTTGGAATTGCGAAATTTTATATCACGACATCAGCAATTGTAAGCCCATGTTATCTCCGGTCTACCCTTTGACCGGAGGGAAAGGAGCACATGGATTTAGAGAGAATACCGGTCGGGCATCGGAATGCCATGAGCAGACCATCCAACCCGAACGATGATAGACGGCTCCGGGAGCAGATTGAGAAAGCCAACAACAACGGTGATTGTATCATCAATGTTGGAGATGGCTATTACAGACCGGATCCGAACGACATAGAGGATGAAGTTGAGTTCAACGAGTATATGGCGAAAGAGCTTCATCGAGCGAGAGCAATTCAAAAAAAGAGACTATCAATGAAATTGACATACGAAAGGTGGAGAGAAGTTGGAGTACTTACTAATTATACCGGGCAAGTTGCCGAACCTTAACGACTACATCAGTGCAGAGCGAGCCAACAAGTACAAGGGGGCTAAGCTTAAGGGAGAGTCGGAGGACATCGTATCAAGATGCATCCGGCAGCAGTTGAAGGGAGTACACATTACCAAGCCTGTGAGCATGGCTTATGTTTGGCACGAGCCTAATAAGAGACGAGACCTTGATAACATTTCTTCCTTTGGCCGGAAGGTGATCCAGGATGCACTCGTCAACTCGGGAGTGCTTGAGAATGACGGTTGGCAGAACATTAGGGGGTTCAACGATGAGTTCAAAGTCTCAAAGGACGAGCCGAGGATAGAAGTACATATCTTTGAGGTGGAGCGATGAGAGAAAGTATAGTGTTCTATCGAAGTTTCTATGAGGCTATCAAAGAACTACCTGCAGAAGAGTTTAGAAATGCAGTCATGGCAATAATGGAGTACGGACTCAACGATAGTGAGATTGATACATCCGGTGTAGCCAAAGCGATTCTGATAATGGCAAAGCCTCAGATTGATAAGAATAACAAGCGCTACGAGAACGGCTTGAGAGGTGGAACTAAACCAAAACGGAATCAAAACGAAACCAACCCCGAACCAAACCCAAACCAAACTGTAACCAAAGTCGAACCAACCTCGAACCAAAACGGAACCAAAACAGAACCAAAACGAACCAACCCCGAACCTAATGATAATGTAAATGATAATGATAATGTAAATGATATAAAAGAGAGTGTAGAGAAAAAGCCCCGTTTTTATCCACCCACCCTCGAAGAACTAAAAAAATATATAACTGATAACAAGTACAACGTGGATCCTGAGCGATTCATTGATTATTACACAGCCAACGGCTGGACTGTTGGCAAGAATAGAATGAAAGACTGGAAAGCAGCTGTTAGAAATTGGGACAGAAGCCAGAAATCTGGCGGACGGATGAGGCAGGAATCGACCGCCAAAACCAAATTCAGTAACTTCGAGCAGAGGTCTTATGACTACGCTGCGCTTGAGTCAGCACTAGGAGGTGCTAATGATCAGGACAGATTGAAAGTGGGTGAAGATGATGACTAGTGGAAAAGTGATTACTCATTGTGGAGATTGCATTCACTACAATTTCAAAAAACACAAATGCAATGTTGGGCATTCTGCCGAAATAGACGCAAAAGAGAGATTTTACGCAGACTGTACAACATTTGAGAATGTGGAAGAATATGAGAGAAAGGCTTATAACAAGGCTGTTGATGACACTATAAAATCTATTAAAGAAGAATATGCCTTTACAATCTTGGAGGAAGAAAAGATTGACGAGATAGCCGAACGACTGAAAGGTGAGAAACAGAATGAAGATTTTAAGCAAAAAGAAATGTGAAGAAATTCTGAAAAGAATTACTGCAAATGAAATTATTCAGGCAGAGTACGGACTACACGATATGGAAGCAGAAACAAAGGCAACGGAAAATAGAGCAGAGATAGCTTTTATTGTCGGCGGCATTAAGGGAATGAACAAGGTGCAGAACACATTGAGAAAAAGATATAACAACTAACTAAAAATCAAAGAAAGTAGGCGATTCAGAGTGAGTAGAGCGTACAGATGTGATGTTTGTGGCAAATTTTGTAGCGATTGTTATAAAATAACAGGTTTTGATATTTACCCTAATGATTACGCAAAAAGAGGCTATCCCGATGTTGATAAAAAGACGGTGATAAGTGAAATGTGCGAAGATTGTTACAACGATATCAAGAACTACATTCACGATAAGGTATTTGAAAAAGCTAAAAAGCAGATAAAAGGTTTAATTTACTAAAAACCAAAGAAAGGAAATAAAAATGATTAAGACAGATAAAGGACAGATTGAAATAGAAGGCAATATTGCCAGCGTAATTGCTGACGTTGGGGTTATCTCCAACACAGTCAGGGACGCTCTTGTTGAGAACGGAATGCCAAAAGAAATGGCAGAGGAAAGGATAATCGACATAGTCAAGAAAGGATTTATGAGCGAGGAGGAAATGGCAAAAGTAATAGAGGAAAAAATCGCAAATAATGCAAGTATATTAGGAGGTGCAAGTAAAAAATGATTGAGGTAAAGGATAACAAAGTAAATTTAGCCGGCTCTACTTACGACCTCATGCAAGAGTTCCAGGCAATTGTGCTATGTATGAAAAAGCTGATAGAGGAAGACAACAGAACTGGCATGGAGCCTGGCTATTTCGTCCAAGGACTTGCCTCTCTGGCACTTGGACGAGACTTCTACGCATGGATGAGTTCAGATACACCGCCGGAGAATAACAAGCATGTGCTCTTATCGTTTGAGAACTTCTCATTCCCGCTTGTGGGAAGATACGAGGAGGACAGTCACGGTGGAGCTTACTATATCGGAGACGATACAAGAACCTGTGGTTCGGATGGCATGATAGTTAATGCATGGATGAATCTGCCAACGCCTTACAGAGATGAGGAGGAGCAGGATGGATAACTATACATGGGAATTGATTAAAAATCAGTGGGCTATGGATATTACCTAATTCGCATACAGACTTGAAGAAAATGCCGAAAAGAACTGGCTGCCATCTCAAGTGAAGATGCTCCGGGCACTGATCAAGAGCACAGCCAACAGAACAGACTACTCGGAAGAATATGAAAAGATACAGTGTGAGGTTAAAGGAGTTGGAAGATGAGGCTAATTGACGCCGATGCAATGTTAGAAAGATTACAAGAATGGAACACATCCGATGATATGGATAAAGCGTTATATCGTTTTACGCTTGACAGAATAATAGAACAACCGACCGCCTTTGATGTAGATAAGGTTGTGGGGCAGTTAGAAGCAGAACAACAGAAATATGCAGCACAAGCTCTTGAGACTGACGATACAGACGAAGTGATAAGGTGCGTTATAAATGAGGTTGCTATGCGGACGGCAATTGATATTGTAAAGAGAAGCGGAAAGGAGTAGATAGATATGGCTGAGATGAAAAAGAAAATTAAGGATTGTACATTTAAGGAGTTTACAAGGTGGGCTAACGCTAGAGCTTGTGATGGCAGATGGAGTATGCTGGATGCCGTGAATACTGTAAGCGTAATTAGTATGGTATATGAGGTAAAGCCCTTTTTCTTTAGAGGCAAGGCTAGAGAGGCTTTATGGGGAAAAATTAGGGGTCATTATTTAAACGTGGAGGCAGAAATAGAGATTGAAAGATGATTAAAGGCAGAAAAGTCTACGACCCATTAACTGATACTTGGAGCACAGGTTATTGGGTTACAGATGATAAAGGGAATTATTACCCAGTGTGGTAGAAAGGAACAGTAATGGAGAGATTAATAAAGACATGTATTAATTGCAGATACGTCGGCAACAAGCCAAAAGGGTGGTCGTGTAAGACTTGCAGCCGCAGCTATTCCGATCAATGGGAGCGTGCTACGGATGAGCAGATTAAATTTACCAAGAGTGCTATTTCCGATTTTAGAAATAGACTCGAAAAGAGACTACCTGACGCACGGGAAGGCTATGATGGTTTAAACGTGGATGATTTAATTGCTGATGTGCAAAATGAAATGCTAAAGGAGTTGGAAGATGAGATTGATTGATGCAGACAAATTGATAGAGCATTTAAAAGCCACTTACAACCACGAAAAGGATGTAATCAATAGCTATTGGCTTTTAAATACCCTCATTGATAAGGTAGATGAAGTACCAACCGCCTATGATGCGGATAAGGTTGCAGCACAGTTAGACAGAGAAAAATTCGTTGAGAGCGAGATTACACTATCAGATGTACATCAAGGATATAATGCTGGACTAAGCAGAGCAATAGAGATTGTAAAGAGATACGGAACAAAGTTGATATATCAAACTAACCTTAAGGAAGAAACTGAAAATGATAAATGGAGAATTGATAGTTGACAACTTCGCAGGTGGTGGAGGAGCTTCCACGGGAATAGAACTAGCAACAGGATATAGCGTCGATATAGCTATCAACCACGATCCAGAAGCTATCAAGATGCACAAGGCAAATCACCCGAATACAATGCATTATTGCGAAAATGTGTGGGCGGTTGACCCAGTTAAGGCTTGTAAGGGGCATCCAGTTGGACTTGCCTGGTTTTCTCCGGACTGCAAACATTTTAGTAAGGCAAAAGGCGGTAAGCCAAAAGACAAGAACATTCGAGGACTTGCCTGGGTAGCTTGCAGATGGGCTGGGCTTGTCAGACCAAGGGTGATAATGTTGGAGAACGTGGAAGAATTTAAGACATGGGGGCCGCTAAACAGAGGACATCATCCGATCAAATCAAAGCAGGGTAAAACATTTAAAAAATTTGTACAGCAGCTTAATGATTTAGGGTATGAGGTACAGTTCAAAGAACTGGTAGCTGCTGATTACGGAGCACCGACTATGCGTAAGCGATTTTTTATGATCGCACGGTGCGATGGTAATCCGATTATCTGGCCAGAGCCAACACATGCACCGGCAGATAGTGAGGAAGTAAAAGCAGGATTACTCAAGCCTTATGTTGGAGCTTACACACAGATTGATTTCAGCCGCCCATGTCCGAGTATTTTTGATACGTCCGAGGAAATCAAAGAGAAATATGGAATCCGGGCAGTGAGACCGTTGGCGCAGAAAACAATGGACAGGATAGCAAGAGGATTGAAAAAATTTGTATTGGATAATCCAGAGCCATTTATCATTCAATGCAATCATGGCGGTGAACGCAGACCGAATGATATAAGAGATCCGATGCCGACTATCACCGGAAAGCATGGATATGGGATTGTAGAACCATATATGGTGCAAATCGGACAGACTGGATTTACAAGAGACCGAAGCAAAGATGTTAGAGAGCCGCTTACCACGATTGTAAGTAAAAATGAACATTGCCTTATCAGCCCTACACTGATTCAGTATCATTCCGAAACAGTGCAAGGAGAAGTCCGGGGACAGACCATAAAGGATCCGATCATGACCGTGGATGGTTCGAACCGATATGGACTGGTCACATCGTTTTTACATAAATATTATGATGGTGGCTATAAGGGAGCCGGAGAAAGCATGGAAAATCCACTGCCGACAGTAACAGCGTGGGATCATAACAGCGTAGTAACAGCCAATTTAATCCAAATGAATAATCACTGTGACGGAAAAGATATTAGACAGCCATTACCAACGATTACAGCCGGTGATGGACATTTTGGAGAGGTCAGAGCTTTTTTGATGAAATATTATGGCCAAGGCATAGGACAGGATATTAAAGAGCCCCTGGATACAGTAACATCGAGGGATAGATTTGGCTTGGTAACGATAAAGGGTGTAAATTACCGGATTGTAGATATTGGACTTCGGATGCTGGAACCAAGGGAGCTATACGGATGTCAGGGATTCCCGGACGATTACATAATTGATCACGACTATACCGGAAAAACATATCCAAGGAGTGAGCAAGTAAGACGTTGTGGGAACGCTGTTTGTCCGCCGATACCGGCTGCCTTGGTCAGAGCAAATTTGCCGGAATTGTGCGTAGCAAAGCGAACACCGAACATGAGAATAGAATCAGAGCAGACCGGACAACTTCGGTTTGCCTAGGCATTTTAAAACCAAGTATAAAATCCAAGCGACCATTTTAAAGACAGGTGGAAAGGAGCAGAAATGGAGAGATTAACAAGTAACAAAAAAGTATCTGATATGTCAATGATTGAACTGGCACATAATAGCTGCTATGCAGATGATGAGCATAACGCACGGTACAGAGATTATGAGATGGACATGGACGCACGAGATTTTGCGAGAAACCTTATGGCCACACTAGCAAAAGATGAAATGCCAATAAGTGACACGGAGTTTGACGAGGAAATATTAGACGACTTGGCAATAGACCCATTTTCGGATGTCCGTGGTCTAATTGCACTATTCTATCGTAATTTGTGGGCTATGGCAAATTTAAGAGAAACGCTGAAAAAATACGAAGACTTGGAGGGGGAAAGCAGACTTTTAAAACTGCCTTGTAAAATCGGAGACGATGTTTATTATGTTCCAAGCGAAGTTAATTACAAGCTAAATATATTGAATAGGCATAGCGAAAATAACAAAGTCTATCGTCAGAAAGTAGAGGATTTCATACTGACAAGACATGGCTGGTACTTAGAGTGCGACCAAGATGTTAAGTATGGAACGGGTCATATTTTAACAGATGTGTCTTTCTGCAAAACTTGGTTTCTCGCAAAATCAGAAGCAGAAGCAAAACTGAAAGAATTGAGAGGCAGATAAGATGAAGAAAGAAGTTGACGGAGTAGTAGTAGAGGCGAAAAGTATTCTAACTGCACTGAAAATCATTAAGACAGTGTGCGAGGGCAATGAATGTCAGACTTGTCCCTTTGGGAAGATTGATGATACAACTGGGAAAACACTTTGCATGATTAGATGCATAGCACCCGATGTATGGATTATTAATGACGAGACTGATGTATGGAGGGCATTAAGATGAATAATGCAAAAGAAGAAAGAGTAACCGACTTGTCTATTATCATGGAGATGATAGACAGTAAACCTTATTATAGCGTACAGTACAGAAATGTTGGTGAGATTGGCCGACACATCGGGTACAGCTCGTACAATTTAAAAACTGTATTAGAGTTCATTGGTGAATATTTTGAGATAGTAGAAAATGACCAACAGACCAATGCCGACAGGATAAGGAATATGTCGGATGAAGAGTTAGCAGATTATCTAGCAACCGTAACAAGTGATGCTATATGTGGAAGTTCATGGGATTATGATGGATGGATAAAAGAACTTCAATCAGAAGTGGAATAGGGGGGCAAACAATGAGGCTGATTGATGCAGAAAATTTAATGACAGTAACGGATATTTGCGAAGATGGAACAGAAATTACATATGTTCCTTATTCAGAAATTGAGAGTGCACCCACCACCTATGATGTAGATAAAGTTGTAGCGCAGTTGGAAGGACTAACAGAAGAAGAATGTACTTTGCATGAGTGTGGAATCAGAAGTGAACGTTGTAAGCCGTGTATTGCAAAAAAGGCAATCGAGATTGTGAAAGGCGGTGGAATAGATGGCAATTAAACCAATTTTATTTAATACAGAGATGGTTCGGGCAATATTGGACGGAAGAAAGAGTTGTACGAGAAGAATTGTAAAGCCGGAGCCACAAGGATATTTTGAAGTAAATGAAAACCCTGTATACATATATGACACGGACTGGAATCAAGGCAGAATTACACCACCATATCAGCCGGGCGACCTCCTGTATGTCCGGGAAACATGGAAAAAGGCACCAAATGGGTATTACTACTATGAAGATTGGCAGAAAGATGACATCGCAGATGTTACAAAATGGAAACCATCCATCCACATGCCGAAAGAAGCAGCACGAATTTGGCTAAAGGTCAAGAATGTGAGGATAGAGCGGCTGCAGGAGATGAAGCCGGTTGATGTGATAAAAGAGGGAGCTTATCCTGATTGTTGGGATTGTCTTAATACATACGAAGAAAGCGGTTCGCAGTGCTGTTATGGGACAGAAGAACAGTGCAGTCAATGTGATGGAGTGATGATGGAATGGGAAAAACTTTGGAACTCCACCATCAAGAAATCCGACCTTGACAGTTACGGATGGGATGCGAATCCGTGGGTGTGGGTGATCGAATTTGAGCGGTGCAAAAAGCCGAAAGGAGAAAAATAATTTTTGCCCTGATTGCGACTAAAAATTAGATTGGAGCGATACAGAATGAGCGAAGCGGGATATATGGAAGATGGAGCGGATTATTTAGAGGAAGGATGTCAAAGACAGACTTGTGATGGCTGTATGGCTTGCAATTATTGCCTGATAAAAGAACAGGAGGATGAACGAGGCACAGCGAACAGAGAAAGGAGACAGAACTATGAGTATATGGGGAGACCCTGAGATAGTGAAGGTAGACGGCGAATACAAAGCCTATGTCAAGGTGCAGAACGATTGGAGCGGAGATGTCAGAGGACACCTGAGAGACATCCATATGGACAAGGATAGCAGGTACTACTGCAGAGCAGATGGCAGAAGGTGTGACGTTACCAGGATAAGAGAAAGATACATAAAGCAGGAACAGGATATTGAGAGTGCAGTTAAATACGCAAAGGAGCACAGAGGATTTTGAGAGCAAAGAAGATATGCATAGTATGCGGAAAAGAGTTTGAGCCCCGGGTGAATAATCAGAAGTGTTGTTCACCTGAGTGCTCAGACGTTCAGAATGTTAAAAGCGCCAAGGCTTCATATGAAAAGCACAAGCACCAGGCAAAGAAGAAAGAAAAGCCCAAGGCAAAAAAAGAAAACCTTGCAAAAGCCAACGAGGTAGCCCGGAACAGTGGCATGAGCTACGGGCAGTACATGGCGGAGAAGTACAGAGCTGAACAGCTCGAGACGATAGGAGAGAGGAAAGTGAAGAAAAAAGAAAACGTGTTTGCAGGCAGGCTTGAGCTTGCGCTGAAAGAAAAGGACATCACTCAAAAAGAGCTTGCCATAAAGATTGACATATCACCGACTACAATCAATGATTATGTGGTTGGCAGAAGGGAGCCGAACACAAAAACTAAATTAGCAATAGCTCAGGGGCTGGGAGTCGGTATAGGCTATCTACTAGGCAGAGACAGCGTAGGAGTGGATGAACTCTTATTAATGATTGACGACAAGGAGAACAGCTTGAGCACACCAATAGAAAGACGACTGATCTATCACACGGCCAAAGTGGTGCTGCAGGAGCTGATCCTGACTTACAAGGAGGTACAATGACCAAAGAAAGACTATCTCAACTCTCCCACATCACCAAGGAATTGAGGATGTGGGAGGACGAATTAGAAGGACTGAGCACCCGGGCAAGACACCCGATTGATACACCAAGGCAGAAAGTAACATCCGATACCACCGGAAGTGTAGCCACAAGGCGAACCAACCTCGAACACATGATAGCTCACAAGCGAGCAGATCTCGAAAAGGAAAAGAGTGAGCTGACTGCTTACATAGTTGAAATTGAGGACTCATATATCAGGCAGATAATGTATATGAGACACGTTAAGATGTACACCTGGCACAAGATTGGCAGTGAACTCAATGTGTCACCCGATGCTGCGAGGATGGCACATGATAGATTTTTGAAGGAGAATACATGACCAGAGAACAAGCTATAGAGCTGCTGTATGAACGTGTTAAGGTCTGCGAATCTTATAAAGGCATAGTCAAAGACCCTTGTATTGAAGAATACAAAGAAGCCTTGCTGATTGCAATAGAGGATATGAGAGAAGCTGCTAAATAGGCAGCTTCTTTTATTACACGAAAAAGAGTGTAAAATATATCAAGAGGAATTGCAAAAGAGAATAAAATACATCATTCACATTACACTCTATAAGGTGTATTATAATACCAGAAACAAGGAAAACAAACAACAGAGAGGTAAGAAAAATGAGGCTGACCATATCGGCAAGACGGTGGAGAAAGAGAGCATACCATGAGAATATTTTTAGCAATCAAAAGAGAAGAGAACACAAAGGACAAGTATTACATCGCAGGAGTAATTAACTCTGACATGTATCCAAGCACATACGCATCAGAGAACCCGGACGCACGCATAGTAGAACTGCCTGAGCTTGAGGGCAAGGGCTTTGTTGGATGTCACATCAAACTGTAGAGGGCTTGGTTAAATGATTGTGTATAAAGATATTTTATCCAAGCTGTCGGAAGCAGGATATAACACAACAGCAATCCGGAAAGAAAAGATTCTATCTGAATCGACCCTGACCAAAATAAGGAATAACGAACCAATAAGACTTGATTCATTGGAAGTGATAAGCAAGCTGACGCATGAGCCGGTTGAAAACTTGGTAGAGTTCAAGTAGTTCGTTCAGTTCGTTTAAAATGAAATATAATGTAAAATATAGGAACCACCCGAAAGGGTGGTTTTTTAGTGCGCAAAAATAGGTGAAGAAAATTGTATAGAAATATAAGAAATTACGAGAACGTGACAAAAATGAATATACAGGGTGTTGGGGTGTACGACATACCGGCAATAGCACCGACAGAGTACCAGGAGGCAGAGCTGATAAGCTTCAACTATGCCAAGTCATGCAAGAACCCGGCTGATAAGGCAGTACATTTCTTTGTTGATGATTATCAATTCAACAGAGTTTGGAACTGCGCTGATGACTATATATCAATGCTTAGAAAGTTCAAGTATGTATGTACGCCCGACTTTAGTCTGTACACAGACCACCCTAGAGCCATCCAGATTTATAACCATTACAGAAAACATTGGTGTGGTGCTTATTGGCAGGCTCACGGCATCAGAGTGGTGCCAACAATTGGATGGAGTGACGAGGCTAGTTATACGTGGTGCTTTGACGGAGAGCCAACAGACAGTGTAGTGGCTGTCAGTTCTGTAGGAACACAGAATAGCGAGTACAGCAAGGAACTATTTCTTACCGGATATAGAGAAATGATGAAGAGATTGACCCCGACACACATTATCTTTTATGGCAAGGTGCCAAAGGAGTGCGAGGGAAACATAATCAGAGTTGAGAGTTTATCGGAGAAGCTCAAAAAGCGAGGTACGTTGAATGAGGTATAGAGCACAGATTTTTGGAGGACGCGGAGGCGGTTCCGGTCGTGGTGGCGGTGGATGGTCTGATAGTGAAGTAGGAGCTACACCAGCTAAATTCATGTACAACGGCGCTAAAAGAAAGACCGGTGGCGAAGATGGCTATGTCAAAAATTCAAAGTATGAAAATGGACTGCATGATATAGATGGTGGCAAGACCACAGCAGAACAGTTTGCCAACCAGTTTAAGACACGTGAAGAGCTTGACAAGGTACACAATTACCTTGTCGATAAAAACGCAAGCGTCAATGCAAAGATTAGACAGCTCAAGAGTGCTGATGAATTGAGGAAGAACCCGAAGCTATACCATGAAGCGAAAGCCACGCGAGAGGCAAGCAATGCAGTCAATGACCGTAGAAGCAAGGTAGCACCTGTAAAGGCAGAAAAGACAGTAAGAAAGGCTGACGATGAGTATACCTCATCAAGAACCTCAACATACGATAGATGGTACAAGCGGAATCGTGATAATTTTGCAGCATATTATTTTGGAAGCAAAGGAAAGAAATAAGAATGAATCTACAGTTTTTCGGTGGCAGAGGTGGAGGAAGTGGCAGAGGAAAAAGCTCAGGTTCAAGCGATGGCGGGGAACTGGGCGGAACAGTTGCTATACACAGACGAATGGAACCTGATGAGCATAACAGAGCCACAGTTGAGAGATATTACATGACGGGCAACCGTAATGTATTAACCAGCTGGGACGAGGACGGCAATGAACTCGACCATGAGATAACTATACAGGAACCAGTGAGACTAACGTTCAAGACGCGAGCAGAGGCAGTAGCCTATGCCAAGAAGATGAAATATAAATACATGAATCTGTAATAGAAAAGAGGTGAGCAGCGTTGAAGCTGACAGCAAAACAAAAATTATTCTGTGATGAATATATCATCAGCCTTAACGCTACTCAGGCGGCAATCAAGGCAGGATATGCAGAGAAGACGGCGTATGCGATGGGCGCTGAGAACCTGAGAAAACCTAAGATTCAAAGCTATATCTCCGAACGAATGAAGCAAAAAGAAAGCTCATTGATAGCCACACAGGATGAAGTACTCCAATACCTGACATCGGTACTGAGGGGAGAGAGCCAGACGACAGACACATTGTTGGTCGGAATGGGTGATGGCTATCAAGAGGTGCAGGAAGTAGAAAAGAAGCCAAGCGAGAAAGACCGGCTCAAGGCAGCAGAACTGCTCGGCAAGAGGTACGGACTGTACACAGATAAGATATCGGCTGATGTTGATATGTCACTTGATATATCAATTGATTACGGTGATAGCGATGAAGATTAAACTGCAAGCCAATAAGAGCTTTAAGAAAGTAGACAGATGCACCAAACGCTACATTGTGATGAAGGGCACCGCCGGAAGCGGTAAGAGCGTGGACACGGCACAGAACTACATCTTGCGCCTGATGAATGACAAGGGCAGAAATCTCTTATGCGTGCGCAAAGTAGATGTTACCAACAGAGACTCGACATTTGCCGAACTGCAAAGCGCGGTCTTTAAGTTGTTTGGGGACAAGTACTCTAATTATTGGTATATCAACGAGTCGGCCATGAAGATGCGTTGCAAGTCTAATGGCAACGAGATTATTTTCAGAGGGGTAAAAGATGATAAGCAAAGAGAAAAGCTCAAGTCAATTTCATTCAAGAAGGGAAAGCTCACTGATGTCTGGATAGAGGAAGCCACAGAGCTGACTCAGGCAGATTTTGAGATTATTGACGACCGACTTAGAGGAGAACTTCCACCCGGACTATTCTATCAGATCCGGCTGACATTCAACCCAGTATCTGCTACCCATTGGATTAAGGCAGTATTTTTTGACAGGGTTGATGAGGATGTAATGACTCACTCGTCAACCTATCTCAATAATCGGTTCATTGATGCAGCATACCACAAGCGTATGCTCAGGCGAAAGGAAGTAGATCCGGAAGGCTATCGGGTGTACGGGCTGGGAGAGTGGGGAGAGACAGCAGGCCTTATTCTTCACAACTGGGAAGTCGAGGAAGTATCGCAGAACTATGAAGACTACGACGACGTAGCGGTAGGGCAGGACTTCGGTTTCAACCACGCTAATGCGGTGTATGTATATGGCTATCGTGATGGTGACCTTTATGTACTCAAGGGCTTGTATGGATATGAAAAGGACACAAGCGAGTGGATAGCCGAAGCGGATGAGATACCGAAAGACAAAGTAATGTGGTGTGACTCGGCAGAGCCTGACCGCATCAAGACGTGGAGAACTGCAGGGTGGAGAGCCCGACCAGTAAATAAGGAACCGAACAGCGTTAAGGCTCAAATAGACTGGATCAAGGGCAGACGGGTACACATACATCCTTCCTGCACGGACTTCATCAAGGAAATAGAACAGTGGAAATGGAAATACGACGAAGTAAGGAACATGTACCTCGATGAGCCGGTACCATTTTTCGATGATGCGATGGCATCACTAAGATACGGCATTGAGGGTTGGCGAAAGCCAAAGGCTCACTTAAATACAGGACTGAAAGGTGGATTATAATGGCAGCACCAGACGTATACAGAATTGCAGACAATCAAATTATGGATGAGATACAGCTTGAAAAGTACATAGCCAAGAACGACGAAAAGGTAGCTCAGAAGTACAAGAAGCTTCAAAGTGCTTATGAGACCGACTATGACATTTTCCATCAAGCAAAAAAGCCTGAGTACAAGCCGGACAATAGGATAGCTGTTAACTTTGCAAAATATATCACAGATACCATGAACGGCTTTTTTATTGGAATTCCAATAAAAGTGAGCTCAAAGGACAGCTCGGTTGATGGTTATATCAACTATCTGGATGTCTACAATGACCAGGACGACAACAATGCAGAGCTTGCTAAGCTTATGAAGATATACGGCAGAGGCTATGAGATGTACTTTGTGGACGAAGAGGGAGAAATCGGCATTACGTACCTTGACCCGATGGAGGCATTCATGATCTACGATGAGTCGATACTGATGAGACCTCGCTACTTTGTCAGAATCTACAAAGACACTGAGGGAATCCGCCACGGCTCCATATCGAACGAGACCACAGTGCAGTACTTTGACATTGACGGGGGCTTACACTTCCGGACGGATGAGGAAAAGGTACACGGCTTCGATGGAGTACCGGCAACTGAGTATATAGAGAACTCGGAGAGACAGGGTATCTTTGAATCGGTGCTGTCAATGATTGATGCATACAACAAGGCATTATCAGAAAAGGCAAATGATGTTGACTACTTTGCTGATGCGTACATGAAAATACTCGGAGCCAAGCTCTCAGAACCGGAACTGGAAGCCATAAGAGACATGAGAATCCTTAACTTCGAGGGAGAGGACGGCTCGAAGATTATAGCTGACTTCATGAGCAAGCCAAGCGCTGACACGACACAAGAGAATCTACTGGAGAGAATCGAGAGATTAATCTTTCTAATCTCAATGGTAGCCAATATCAATGATGAGAACTTCGGAACATCGTCAGGCATTGCACTGAAGTATAAGCTTCAGTCAATGAACAATCTAGCAAAGACCGAAGAGCGTAAGTTCACAAGCGGAATGAATCAGAGATACAAGCTCATCTTTTCGAACCCTGTAAGCGGGATGAAAGCGGATGACTGGCTCAAGGTTGATATTAAGTTTACGAGAAACTTCCCAGCAAACGAGCTTGAAGAGTCACAGATAGCCGGTAATCTGTCCGGTATTACATCGAAGGAGACACAGCTCAAGGTCTTATCAGTTGTTGACAACGTCAATGACGAGCTTGACAAAATCAAAAAAGAGAATGAGCTCGACACAGAGGGCTATGAGGTGAATAGAAGTGTACTGGCAGAACAGACAGAAGCAGTTGACCAAGGCCTTGGAGAAGAGCGAGGCAGAACTAAAGAAGAGATTAACAACAGCATATGATGAGCAGTACTCGAAGCTTGAAAAGGAGATAGCAGCATACTATCAGACCTATGGAACCGACAATGTGATTGAGTATCGCAAGCTCATGCAGGCGCTGCCTGAAAAAGAGTACAACATCCTCATGCGAGATATAGAGCTCTTCTGTGTCAGGCATCCGGAATATGCACACTTGGCACCGGCTAGGCGCAGTGCATACATTATCAGCAGGCTTGAGGGCTTGCAAATGTCTGTAGAACTTGAACGGCTTGAGCTGATGGCTGAGGAAGAAAGCCAGCTTAAAGCTCATCTCGATGAGATAGACAAGCGAGGCTATGAGGCAGTAATCGAAAAGACCGGGGCAGTCGGTACAGTCAACAGAGATATAGTCAAGGCGGTAGTTAATACCGACTGGAGTAAGTCAGGGAATTTCTCAAGTAAGATATGGACCCGGACAGCCAACCTTGCCAAGGTATTAAACTCCGAAATATCGGCAGGCTTTGCCAGGGGAGATAATTACCAGAAGCTAACCAAGACCCTGAGGCAGAAGTTCAGCGTAAGCCAGAATGAAGCTATGAGGCTAGTGTATACAGAGGGCACTTACGTGCTCAACGAGTCTACGGCTCAAGCAATAGAGCAGACCTTTGACTACTACGCTATAGCCCCAATCGAGGACGGCAAGGCTTGCCAAGTATGTTTAGATATAGCGGCGAGCACCAAGACCAGTCCGGTAAGATATTCGGCAAGAATAGCGGGAGTCAACTTCCCGCCGTTCCACCCTTGGTGCAGGTGCTCAACATACATTGTGATACAAGACAAACAGGCTTGGATTGAGAACTATGTCAGGGCACATGGCGGTGATCCAGCCGTCAGCTCCGAACAGAAAGACAAGGCTAGGGAATTAGTGAGGGCTTTTACATGAGAAAAATAGTAATCTGCGGTGCCAGATGGTGTACCCCATGCAAGCACGTACTCAATACATTGAGAGTACAGGTTGAGCAAGAGTGCCCCGGCACTACTGAATATATAGACCTGCAGGAAGAGCCACAGGCAATTGACAAGTACAAAGTATATAAAATCCCGATGGTGATACTCGAAGAGGACGGAAAGCCTCTGAGAAGCTATGTCGGGACATATCCAAACCACCTTGAATTAGTGAAGTGGTTAAAAGGAGAGCTGAATGATAGAGATTTATGAAACCTCGACAAGTTTGGCAGTGAACGGCCACGCCCATGCAGGAGTTAAAGGCGAGTCGGTACCATGTGAAGCGGTAACTGCCATGATTAACATGTTCGTAATGGGCGTTGACCATTATCAGAACATTGAATATGAGCTTGAGAGCGGGCACTTTTACATCAACACCAAGCAGATAGTGTATGTCTGCGACCCAATACTCAAAGCGCTTAAATTAGGCTTGCAATCCGTAGCAGAAGCATATCCGGAATACATCAGCTACGAAAAAGCATAGAAATGGCCAAGCATTGAAGCCATAAAAAGCTATGGAATGACCAAGCGTTGAAGTCGTTAAAAGCCACGGAATATAAGTTAAGCATTGGAACTCTAAACTATGGAAGGAGAAATGACATGAAAAAGAAATTGAACTACTGGACACAGCTCTTCGAGGACGGCACAGACGATACCAAGGGAGCAGATACCAAGAACACAGACACTAAGAGCACTGACGACTCTAAAGACAGCAAAGCGGGCGATGACTCCAAAGACAGCTCCAAGGGAGACGACAAAAAAGGAGAACCCGAAAAGAAGTACACCGATGAGGATGTCAATAGAATCGTTCAGGAAAGGCTCAAGAGAGAGCGCGAGAAGAAGGACGAAGCCAAGAAGCTTGAGAACATGACAGCTCAGGAGCGTGCAGAACATGAGAGAGATGCACTCCAAAAGGAGCTTGACGAGCTCAAAAAGGCTGACGCACTCAACAAGATGGCGCAGGAAGCCCGCAAGATGCTCTCGAATGAGAAAATCAATGTCTCTGACGGCTTAGTTAATATGATGGTAACATCAGAAGCCAAGACCACCAAGGAGAACGTTGACAGCTTCGTCAAGATGTTCAAGGCAGCAGTACAGGACGCAGTTAAGGACAGCCTGAGAGGCAAAGCTCCGACAACCGGCGGAAGTTCAACTCTGACTCGTGCCGAACTCGATAAGAAACTGGCTGAGATTGCTAGTCCTGTAGAGAGACAGCGATTGATAGCTCAACACATTGATTTGTTCACGAAAGGAAAATAATTATGAATAAGAACAGAACTATAGCATACAAGACACAGCTTTTTGCACCGGAGACAAACACCACAGTTGCAGCAGACCTTGAGCCGGTCATTTCGATTGACCATACCAACCAGTTGGTAGCAGGTATCAAGTCACTGCTCACAGTGCTCGGCATCGTAGACATGAAGCCGATGGCAGAGGGCACTACTGTCAAAATGTACAAGACCACACAGAAGAACACGCCAGATCAGGTAGCTGAGGGCGAGGTTATCGGTCTGACAAAGGTAGATAGAAAGCTCGTTAAGACTTTTGAACTTGTGCTTAAGAAGTTTAGAAAGTCTACCACAGCCGAATCAATCCAGAAGGTCGGCAAGGATAAGGCAGTCAATGAGACCGATACAGTCTTCATGAGAAATATCCAGAAGGGTATCAAGGCTGACTTTTTTACATTTATCAAGGCAGGTACAGGCGTAGCCACAAACCTTGCAGAGAAGAAAGCTACAGCTTCAAACTCTATTCAGGGAGCTATTGCAGGAGTATGGGCTAAGCTCTCAGCTTACTTTGAGGATATGGATGTAGAGCCTATCTACTTCCTTAATCCTCTTGATATCGCAACATACCTTGCCAACACACCTATCACAGTGCAGACAGCCTTCGGCTTTCAGTATGTGAAGAACTTCCTTGGACTTGGCACTGTAGTGCTTGACAATTCCGTAGAAGTTGGCAAGGCAAAGGGTACAGTTAAGCAGAATCTTAACGCTGTATATATCCCAACATCCGGAGCAGTAGGATCTACCTTTGGTATGACATCAGACGAAACCGGCATGGTGGCTATGAAGCACTTCCTCGATGATAAGACTGCTGCCATTAACACGCTTGTGTTCGAGGGTGTGACTTTCTACGCTGAGGATGCATCGGGAATCTTTACAGCTCCGATTGCTGTAGAAGCAGCCACAGTTGCAGCATCTGGCGAACAGCAGAAATAGGAGGTAGCCGATGATAGACAGAGTTAAGGAGAGAATCAAGAAAAGACTATCCGATGAGGAAATCAATGATGATGTCATGGACGAAATCAATCAGATAGTCACTGACCGCTTGTGTCTGCGCCTTGGAGTATCTGAGGATGCTTTTCCGACTCTGTTTGAGTCAATCGTAGTTGATGCTTGCGTCAAAGCATGGCGCAAGTGCTACTACGAGGGTGTATCTTCCGAGGGAGTCGGCAGTCTGTCCAACACGTTCATTGATGATGTGCTCGCAGAATACGCAAGTGAAATTGACAGTTGGGTGAATGCCAACGAAAGCTCGAAGAAAAGGACGGTGCACTTCTTATGAGATGGACGCGAGTAACAATATACACCACAGTGGACGGGGCAGAGGATGAGCTCGGCAATCCTGTGGAGGATGTAGAGGAACTCTACAACGGCCGTGCACGTGTAAGCCCTTGGACAGATGAAAGCGTGCAGGCGAATGGTAGGGAAGTGACCAAGAATGAGATGCAGTTCGCGGTTCCTTGTGACTATGAGAAACTCAAGAACGCTAAAGTTCTTGAGAATAACTGCAAGGCATTTGACATCACGGAAGTGACCGAACTAGCCCCACGCTGGACGCTGATAACGGCCAAGAGGTACAACACATGAGCATACAAGTAAAAGGCACAGAAAAGCTTGTAGAAGCCCTCTCTCAGATGTCACAGGCGAGGTTCGATGCAGTATGTCAGGTCTCGGCATCAAATATATACAATCGTGGCAAGGCTGACGGAGGCACACCGGTAGATACAGGCGAGCTGAGGCAGTCATTAACAATCGGAACTATAGACCACGGCGCAGAAGTTGGATATACCAAGGACTACGCTCCACATGTCGAGTATGGCCACAGGACACGAGGCAGTGGGTATGTTGAGGGACAAAGATACCTTGAACGTAATGTGGAGAAAGAAAGACCTGAATTTAAGCAGCTACTAATTGACAACATAGAGAGGTTGGTGAAGTGATGCTACAGCAATTCAGCATTATCGAGCTGATAAAGCAGATACAAAAGACGGTGCTATCAGGTACCGGCAAAAAATGCTACGACCACGTAGAAAAGGGACAGGCTTCACCATTCTACTATGCAGAGTTGGTTCAGAGTAAGCCTGCTAATACCAAGACCATGTACGTGACAGAGTACACAGTCAACATACATGTGGTGTCAGAGAGTGGCAAGACATCTGTCCCGCTCTTCAAGGAGATACAGGCACTCGAAGAGGCTATGACGGCCGACATTGATATACCAGAGCCTTATGAGCTTATTTATCAAATGTACAATGGCATTCAGTCAGCATACAAAGAAAAAGACACCAACGAGAAACATGCAGTCCTTAACTATACGTTCAAGGTCTGCTACGGCTATATGATGAAGTAAAGGAGACACGATATGAAATACATCAAACAGTTATTCGGAAATGAAGCCGCCTCAGAGGCAACAACAGGCTTTGATAAGGGCGTTTACTGCGATTTTTCAGCGAATGCAGTTAAGGCAATCGCAGGCAAGGATATCTTGCTTGCAGTATGGAACGCAGAAGGTACAGCAATCAGAGCTATCGCAGGTCAGCAGAGTCTTAAGCTTAATCGTTCGGCTGATTCTATTGAGGTAACAACCAAAGATACAGGAGACGATTGGAAGGCGTACATCGCAGGTTCCAAGGAATGGTCAATCGACACAGATGGTCTGTACATCAGCATAGATGCATCAATGCAGGCACTCTCTACAGCCTTCGAGAATGGCGACCCGGTATGCATCAAGGTATACAACAAGAAGGCCAAAAAGAGTATGTTCGGCGGTCTTGCAGTCATTACAGATTTCCCACTTGATGCACCTTATGATGACTCAATGACTTACTCTATCTCACTTAAGGGACAGGGCAAGCTCGTGGATCTGAGTGCCAATCCTGTAACACCTGACACATTACCTGCATAGCAAGCAAGGGATATATGCCCCTGCCTATTTTTCAAAAAAGGAGAAAATAAATGTTCGAAGTAAACGGAAAACAATATGATTTTGATTTTAACACAGAGAGGGTTTCAATGGTAGAGGCTGCTGCTAAGACAGCTATCATGGGCGAATACTCCAACACCAACGGCTTATTCTCGCTCAAGACTATGAATGTGATGTTTCAGCTTGCGGCAAAAGAGGTAGGCTCTGACAAGTTCCTTGGACAGTCAGAGGGCGCCAAGCTCTTTGAGAATGCACTCAAGGAGAGGGGCTACGCCACTATTGCAGTGGAGATTCAGTCCGCCCTCATGAGAGATACACCTTTTTTATTCCAAGCCAATTAATCGCGAACGAGTATTTCGACGAGCCGAACGAAACTCCTGCAGAGAAAGAGCTGAGAAGACCCTACCTGCAGGACATAGATTTTGCTTGGTTCGTTGTTAATTTCAATTATACGAAAGCCGATTATTTGGCTCTGACTCCACGCGAAAAAGCCTTCATATACAAGGCTTACGAAACTAAGACAGTCAATCAATCAACGCTGCTACGAGACACAGTCCTGAACGCTATAAACAACAGCAAGCGTAGACGAGGGGCGAGCGTGTTCAAGCTATGGAAAAAGCGAGCCAAGAAGGCTGACATATCCACAGTTCGAGATAATATGAAAGTCATAGCAGAGATTGAGAAGAACGAAGTAGGTTGGATAGATAAGATATATGCAGCCAACGGATGGACAAGGAAGTAGGTGAAACATGGCTGACTATACATTAAGCGTTGACGTCACGGCGAATGACCACGCGAGCGAGACGTTTAAAAAAATACAGGACAATGCAAAAAATTTCAAATCAACCGTAGAGAATGCCGGGCAGTCCATGCAGAAGTTTGGCGAAAAGTCAGAATCAGTCGGCAAGAATCTCACCAAGTCAGTTACCACACCTATAGTTGGAGTTGGAGCAGCCACAGCAAAGCTTGCTACAGATTTTGGAAGCTCAATGGCCAAGGTTAGCACTATCGCCGACACGACACAGGCACCTATAGGAGACCTGAAAGAGTCTATCCTTGAGCTTTCAGATGATACCGGTGTGGCGGCATCTGACATAGCTGAGTCAGCATATCAGGCTATATCAGCCGGACAGTCAACAGGCGAGGCAGTCAACTTCGTTACATCGTCTACGAAACTTGCAAAAGGTGGCTTCACTGATGCAGCCACATCAGTAGACACGTTGACAACAATCCTGAATGCGTATGGCGATAAGGCGGGCGATGTAACAAGCGTATCTGATAAGCTTATCATGACTCAGAACTTAGGAAAGACGACTGTTGACCAGTTGGGCGCTTCAATGGGTAAAATTATCCCAACGGCCAACATGTACGGCGTGAGCCTTGATAATATCACATCTGCTTACGTTACTACCACAAAGAATGGTATCGCTACAGCAGAATCGACAACATACCTTAACAGTATGCTCAATGAACTCGGTAAGGCGGGTACTGATGTATCAGACATGTTGAAAGAGAAGACAGGCAAGTCATTCCAGGAGCTGATGGAATCCGGTATGTCATTAACTGATGTACTCAACATTGTCCAGGAAGCTTGTACGGAATCCGGCAAGTCAATCGGTGATGTGTTCAGTTCACAGGAGGCGGCAAAGGGCGCGGCTACACTTGTACAGCACGCGGACGACTTCAACAGCGCTATGCAGTCTATGGCTAATTCAGCAGGTGCCACCAACGAGGCATTCAATAAGATTGACAGCTCAAACGCGGAGAACTTTGCGAAAGCACTCAACCGCTTGAAAAATGCAGGCATACAGTTCGGAGAGGCAGTAGTACCGGTAGTAGTTCCAGTGTTCACAGAGTTGGTAAGCGTTGTTAAAGGCGCAGCCGATGCATTCAACAGCCTTCCGGAACCGATGCAGGATATGATAGTTAAAGGCTTGGCTATAGCGGCGGCAGTAGGGCCGGTAGTAACTGTGTTTGGTAAGGTCACAGCAGTGGCAGGCAAGGTAACAAGTGGCTTCGGTTCAATCGCCGGCAAGCTCGGAGGCCTTGGAAGTGCAGCATCATCAGCAAGTGCACCGGTATCAAGCGCGGGAGCGGCAACAGGAGCACTTGCAAAGAATGCGCTCGGACTCATAGCGGCAGGAGCTGGCATCTTATTGGCTTCGGCAGGCTTAGCACTGCTTGCATACTCAGCAATTCAGTTGGCTCAGGCGGGCCCTACAGCAATATTAACTATGGTTGGAATGGTAGCGGCAATTGCACTGCTTGCAATAGGAGCAGCGGCATTGGCACCGGCACTCACAGCCGGAGCGGCAGGACTCTTGGCATTCGGTGCGGCTATCCTCATGGTAGGCGCAGGAGTGGCACTGGCGTGCGCCGGTGTAGCTCTACTTGCTACTCAACTACCGACCATATCAGAATATGGACAGTCGGCAGCAGTCGGGATTATAGCTCTCGGTGTGGCTCTGATGTCATTCGCGAGTGGTGCTACTATGGCAGGTGCCGGAGCACTGATTCTTGGTGCCGGCTTATTGGTAGCAGGTGCCGGAGCACTCACAGCGGCAGCAGGAGTAACGTTACTGGCTGTCGGAGTGGTGGCACTTGGTGCAGGCATTATAGTCGTAGCAGCAGGAGTTAATCTCTTGGCAGCAGGGCTTGTGATATGCGGTGCAGGGCTCGTAGTTGTGTCCAATAATGCGGGTACAGCCACGGCGGGGCTTGCAGCATTCACGCTTGCGGTAGCGGCAGCAATTATTCCGATGACGGCAGGAGCGGGGGTAACGACTGCATTTACTGTCACGATGGTGGCACTCGGTGCAAGTCTGACTGCATCAGCAGGAGGATCCACACTACTTGCAGCGGCGCTTCTTGCAGTATCGGCTGAGATGGTAGTTATATCAGCTACAGCCAACTCAGCAAGTAACGACCTAAAGAGCATGGTCAAATCAATTGACATTGTAGACACAGGAATTAACGGCCTTAAAAAGGTGGCAAGCTCAGGGCTCGAGGCTATAGCTTCAGCATTTACAGCAGCAACCCCAAGTGTTACAGCTAAATCTACCACAATGTCACTGAAAATGGCTGATTCAGTCCACAAGGGCTTCGCAAAAGTGCCGACTTACATCATGGCGACCATGACGCTTGCAAACGCGGTCACTCTGGCTCAGTTCGTGGCAATCAATGCCACTGTATCGGGGCAGATGAATCGAATGACCAACACTGTCCGGACATCACTCAACCAGATGAAGAACGCCTTTGCAAGCACGAGGTTCAAACTCAACACAAACATGGCTTTACCACATTTCAGTATGAGCGGCAATTTCAACGCGCAGACCAAGGCAGTGCCAAAGGTACATGTGTCTTGGTATGCCAAGGCTTATGATGAGGCTATGATGTTCAACACTCCTCAGGTGGTGCAGGCAAATGGCTTCGGTGACGGACCGGGCAACGAAGTGGTAAGCGGTGACAGACATCTTGTTGAGTTGTTCAAGGAAGCTCTTGGAAGCTATGGTGGTGGTGATACTATTATCCCGGTATATCTCGGACAGGAGCGAATTGATGAGCTTGTGGTTACCGCAAAACAGCGAAAAGACTTTAGATCGGGAGGTAGGTAATGTTAAAAGACTATCCAACGATTATTAATAATACACAGCTCTTTCAGCCGAATAAGTGGGAAGAGACAAGTAAAGTAGTAGAAAAGACGTATCAGACTGAGGCGGGCACAGACCAAGTCTCAGTCACACGCTATGACAAGCTCTCAGTAGATGCTCAATACAGAGTTAATTCAGAATGGCTCAAGCAGTTCAAGTTGTGGTCAAAGGTTGATTCACTTGATGCGTCAATCTACGACGCCACGGCCAACGGCTATATCAATCGAGTAATGAGGATGCGAAATTTCAAAGACTCGCCGGTTGAATGGTCAGAGAGAATGGAAGGCACTGACGGTATATGGGATGTAAGCTTCAGTTTGGAGGAATTTTAGATGTACGAGGTATCAGCAGCATACAAAAAAGCAATGAAAGAGCCGGTACATCGTTTCCTTATCGGCGGCAGCATATCCAATACCCCATTCTCTGACCGGAATATACTTAAGGGTTCCTTCTCAATCACCAACCAGTGCTCCGATGATTCAGAAATGAAGATAGGGCAGGTGTATGTCGGTGAGCTCAATGCCACGTTCGTTAATCTCAATGTAGAGAGATACTCTTTGCAGAATAAGCTCATCAAGCCGACATTCAGCCGGAAGACAGTGGATGGATTTGAGACTATCCCCCTTGGTATATTCAAGGTGTCAGAGGCATCATGGACAAACTCAGGCATCGTTATCAAGGCTTACGACAACATGGCAGAGCTTGACAAGGGTTGTGATGTTAACTCAGCGAACGGCACACCTTACGAGCTGGCGCTTCTTGCATGCAAGTCGTGTAAATTAGAGCTTGGCACCACCAAGGAAGAATTTAAGAAATTCGCTAATGGGATTGAAAACCTATCTATGGTGGCAGAAAACGACATAGAGACTTGGCGAGACTTTATATCCTGGGTGGCTCAGACCTGCGCATGCTTCGTCACAGCGGACCGCTTCGGTAAGATAGTGTTCAGAGCTTACGGCGATACTGTAGTAGATACCATAGACTCAAAGCACCGATTCACCGGAGCATCATTCTCGGACTTTGAGACCCGGTACACAGGCCTCTCATGTGTGAATATTGGAGATAAGACCACATCCTACTATGGAATGGAAGTTGACGACGCTCTGACTTATAATCTCGGCTCCAATCCGTTCCTGCAGTATGGTGTGGACGATGCAAAAGAGGAAATGCGCCGGGCAATCCTGCATTCTTTACAGAACATCTGCTATGTACCATTTAAGGCATCTATGATTGGAGATCCGGTATATGACCTTGGAGATGTCCTGAGCATGTCAGAGGGCATCGCAGACGGCTCGAAGCTTTATTGCATTACAAAGTATACATTCAACTACAACGGCGAATACGAGGTACAGGGAGTTGGTAAGAACCCAGCTATAGCCAATGCCAAGAGTAAGACGGATAAGAACATCGCAGGACTGATGAATCAGGACGACGAGAATCTTATACATTTTACCGTGTTCACAAATACCGGTCCGGTGGTGGTAGGGGACAAATCAAATCAATCTGTCTTTTCGATGCGCTTTATAGCAACAAAGACCACACACGTGGCACTTGATATGGAGATACTGCTCAACGTAGAGACTACGGAAGAGGGCGAGGAGTACCAGTGGGTTGAACACGATGCGGTGGCTAAAGTCCACTATTACATCGACGGAGCAGAAATAGACTTAAGAAAGCCTGTGGAAACATGGCAGGACGGCCAGCACATCCTGACATTAAGATATGACTTGCAGGCAGTAGATGCTGCAATCCATACATGGGATGTGTGGATTGAGATGCAGGGCGGAAGTGCTACTATAGATACCTATGGCATCCATGCGGTAGCGATGGGCCAAGGTCTTGCAGCAGAGAGCGATTGGGACGGAACTATCACAGCATCTGATGAGGTTGACAGATACACATTTAGCCTTGTTAGAGCCTTCACAGACTCAGCCAACACGACACTTAACACACCGGCTCGTGCAGTTCCGGGCGACATACTGGCAAGATTCGACTTCACAAATATGTTTGGCCGTATCGTTGACAATAATCAGTCTTACGACAACATGACTACATTCACTCCTTATGTCAATGCAAGCCGCGTTATGACTGATGCGGATTACAACAACACGACAGGATGGCAGGGTACCGGCGAAATTAAAAAGGGTACCAATAAGACGCTCACCACTACAGATGTATACGGAGTCACATCGGTTGAGACTGCATCACAAAACGCTGTGTTCTATGCTTCGTTCGACAGTGGCTCTACTTGGGTCGGCTGGACATCTGAGGGCTGGGTTGAGAATGTAACAATGATAAAGAAAGAGATAGAGGCGGTGCCTGAGTCGGCATGGAAGCAGTACGACAAAGTAAGGTTCAGAGTCTTACTCGAAGGCGGTGCCACACTCTATGCACTACATCTATACGGAGGTACATTACATGATTAAAGGACATGTAGCAATCGAATTGCACAATCACAAGACGGGGTTGAGAGACAGGATCGAGGGCGACAACATGGTTACCAATGCACTTAACTATGTTATCCCCATAGTAATGGGTGGAAATACTTCGGCTGAAAACTTAATGCCTCTTTGCAAAAAGGCACTCGGAAGCCTGATGTTGTTTGATGGCACCCTCACAGAAGACAAAAATAACATGTTTCTGCCGGCAGAAGCTCATCTCGTGGCTTTCGCCGATAGAGGGCTTGACACGACACACTCTGATAGAGGGTCTCTCAACTCAGCAGAGACATATCAGACCGACACGGGCTATCAGTCGGTGTGGGATTTTTCGACATCACAAGCAAACGGTACCATTAAGTCACTGGCATTAAGCCTTAACTATAGTTTCGATGGCAGCTATATCCGAAACTCGCCTTACAATCTTGTTGGGCCGTTCAAAACATCAGGCCCATCTTGCAAGAATTTGGGTAGCAAGACTGAATTCTACTGCTATGCACTATGTTACGACGTGGAAAATCAGTATCTATACTACATTGACCCAGAACTTGGAGGGGTATCTTCAAGAACTGAAAGAGACGACACCGGAGAGACTAAGTATCTGTACTCTACAGAAATTCACATCATGAAGGCCTACGTGCCAACGACAAAGTTCAAGCTGGCTGATTATCCATCACCAACCAATTATGGCGAGGAAGTGACATCGTTCACAATAGAAACAGGCACAGTTAATACGGACTGTCGAGGCTATTTCAAAAATGGATATGATGGCTATGCGTATATGATCACACCTTGGGGCACGACTGGGAAAGTCGAAATGTACAAGCTTAAACTGTCAGATTATAGCTTTGAGATATCCGAAGCTCAGACATTCACAGTGAAGAGCGTTAATTTTTACAATTATTATGGACACTCGACAGCTAATAACGGCAAAGCATACATTAAATCGCTCGACAAAAAAACTATCTATATAGTCAATCTGTCAAATACCGTGGATGTGCAGGAGGTTAAGCTTCCGAACGATTACACTCTGTCCGATGATTATCTGATGAATCTGAAAAATGGAGGGGTTAAATTTTCAACTTCCGACAGTCGCTTCGGTATTTGCTATCCTGACGGCAAAGTGATTATTAATCAACAGAACGGAAACTATGGAAACGACCCCATAAGAAACAATCCGTGGCTCATAACTGACAATCTTGTGGTATTTGGCCACAGAGCGTATTATTATCGGTCTTACTCGACTGGCAGCCTACTCAACAACTACCTCGGCACTATCTACAATCTGCCACAGCCGATTGTAAAGACTGCTGCAAGCTCTATGAAGGTAGTATACACGCTGACAGATATAGATTAAGGAGGCAAGCATGGCTAACCTTAAGATACATTTAGATTACAGAGGCTCAAGCAAAATCATCAAAAGACTGTGTCAGACCGTGAACTATCTCTCAGAAGTGGCAAATGGTGACATGCGCACTGATGTCTACGATGCCAATAATAACGGCATTGTGGACAATGCGGAGCTTGTGAACGGTCATGAAGTATGGAAGGATGTACCAGTTGACGCCAAGTTTACTGATACAGTCTACGATGATAGTTACTTGCAAGGCAAGGTAAGTGCCAACAGCAACAATCTGCAGTTAATAATGCAGACGCTTTTCGACTGGAATGAGAACTACCTCATAGACAGCCAGGGTAGACAGATAGTTGATAGCTTGGGTAGACCTATATACACCTCAAGCTACAAATCTAAATTCGACACACAAGGAGGAAAATAAATGAGTGATACACAAGCACAGGCATTGGAATCGGCACGAATAGTTGACCAAAATCCTGCTACAGGAATAGCACCGGAAGACATGTTCATCATGGACTCTATTGCAAGCGGTACAAGGGCTATAAGTTATAAGGCCTTGTGTGATGCGATAGCGGTCACTCTTGGCATAGCCACAATCAAGGACACGGCAGATGGTGCTATGCAGAAGAGTGAATACGATAAGAATCACAGTGGGGCTGTTGATAACGCAGAAATATTAGATAATCACTCCGAGGAGGTAACACATGGAAAATGAAGATATTGTAAGAGAGCTTGCTGAGCAGGGCGAGCGAATCAAGGTAGCGAACAAGAGAATAGCGGATCTTGAAGAACAGCAACAGCGTATCCAAGACCTGACACTATCTGTGCAGGAGCTTGCGATCAGCGTTAAGAACATGGTAGAAGTGCAGAAAGAACATAGTGACAAGCTTGCTGAACTTGAGGCAAGACCGGCACAGAACTGGAACACTATGACAAGGACTGCCTTTACTACAATTATATCTGCAATCGCAGGAGCGTTAGCCCTTGCATTGGTCAACTCAGTAGCACATTTTATGTAAGGAGGAAATTACTATGAAGAACTGTGTATTTAAACCAAGCGTTAATACCATTGAATGGCTCAAAGCAGCAGGCGTCAGAGCTGTAAAGACTATGGCACAGACAGCTCTCGGAACTATCGGAGCTTCTGCTGTAATCTCAGCGGTGGACTGGCGTGTAGTCCTGTCCGCATCGGTCTTATCCGGAGTGGTCAGCATCTTAACATCTATTGCAGGAATACCGGAGGTGAGCGCAAATGAAAATAATTGACGTATCACATCATAACGGCAACATCGACTGGCAGACAGTCAAGGACAACGTAGACGGTGTAATCTTACACTGCGGCTACGGACAGGACCTGGAAAAGCAGGACGACCCACGATTTCGGGAATGGGCTACTGAGTGCACAATACTCGGCATTCCATTCGGAGTATACCTCTATTCATACGCCAAGAGCGTAGACAAAATAGAAGGAGAAGCGAAACATACATTAAGGCTTATCAAGGGCTATAATCTGTCGTTGCCTGTATTCTTCGATTCAGAGGAACCGGGAACCGAGAGTGTAGCTCAGGCGTGTGCACTCAAGTTTATGGACATCATCAAGACCGCAGGCTATGCAGTCGGCATCTATGCGAGTGAGTCTTGGTACAAGTCCTATATGTCAGGCATCAAAGACTGCCCGCTGTGGATCGCCAAGTATGGCATCAACGACGGACAACAGCACACCAAGCCAAGCGTTGACGGAATGTGGGGCTGGCAGTACACCAGCACCGGAACAGTACCGGGCATCGAGGCGGGCAGTCTCGATATCTCGGAATGCTACTCTAAAGTTACATCTGCTCCCCAAAATGTGATACCAAGTCCAATGCCAGTGACACCTGCTCCAACACCTGATGAGAGCTGGAAGGGTGACAAGTCAATCTATCTTGAGAATGACTATGTTGAGTCGTGGCAGCATGCCATGAATGTAGGCTTCGACTTAGAGGGAGCTGACCGACTGTCTTGTGACCGCAAGTGGGGTAGAGATTCACAGGCTTTTGCAAGTGCACATAATCTATGGAGTGGACAGATTCATAATTGTCCTACAGCTATCAGGTGGTTAAGGACCATGCTGAGAGAAGTCTACGGATTCAACAAGCTTGACGATATCGGCGAGTGGACGGATTACCTTACTGAATGCGTTAAGGTATTCCAGAGGAATAGGGGCTTGACTGTTGATGGAATAGTGGGTAAGATTACAACGTATTGGCTACTTAGTGGGCAAATAAAATGACCTTTCTTATTATATAGGTAACAGAACATAATGAGAATTTCCCCAAAATTTCCCCAAAATTTTTTAAACAGGGCATAAATGTGGACGATTTAGAAGAAAAATAATGGGTTCGACTCCCGTCTAGTCCACTAAAAAAGTGGCTTAAATACTGAATTTGAGCCACTCATTTTTTTAAAGGTACTCAAAAAGGTACTCAACATTATTCTTTTTTATGAAAAGAGAATCAAGCATAAACGAATAAATAAAGGCTTTACACTTCATTGTGCAAAGCCTTTTATTAAAATTATTTTTTCCCTTTTAGGTATTGTGTACCCATGGGAAATGAGTTTATAAATGTACATTGCAAACAGCAGACATCTATTTTATAATCAAATATATAGCTCGGGATTTTGGAGGAAAACATTGGATAAAGAAATCAGAAGAAAAGATAGAGCAGTAACAGATATAAACAAGATAACAAAAATTATAGATGAGGCTAAGATTTTGCATCTTGGACTAATAGATAAAGGGTTTCCTCATATTGTGCCACTACATTACGGATATGAATATGACGCTACAAAGGACATTTTTGTATTTTATATGCATAGCGCAAAGGTGGGACATAAGATTGAATTAATAAAAGAAAATGGTAACGCCTGTATAGAATTGGAAACTGATATCGAGCTTGATGCAGCAGAAGATATTCCGTGTCAGTATAGTTCTTTTTATTCATCTGTGATAGGACAAGGAAAAGCAACCATAGTTGAAGATATAGAGGAAAAGAAATATGGTCTAAATCTTCTTATGAAAAATCAGACAGGTAGAACTTTTGATTTTAGTAATCAAATGGTTGGTACAGTAGCAGTTATTAAAGTTGAGATTTCTGATTATACAGCTAAAGCAAGAGTAAAAATCAATGGATAAGCTCAAACTGAAAAATCGGAATTTTGGAGGTTACTATGGCTTTTGATTTTAAGAAAGAATTTAAAGAATTTTATATGCCTAAGAATAAACCAGAGATTGTAAATGTACCTAAGGCAAATTATATTGCAGTTAGAGGAAAAGGCAATCCAAATGAAGAAGGTGGGGCATATCAACACGCAATCAGTATTCTATATGCTGTTGCATACACATTAAAAATGAGTTACAAGACCGATTATAAAATTGAAGGCTTTTTTGAATATGTTGTTCCGCCATTGGAAGGTTTTTGGTGGCAGGATGATGTCGTGGGTGTAGATTATACAAATAAATCTGCTTTCAACTGGATTTCTGTTATTCGTTTGCCTGATTTCATTTCTAAAGCTGATTTTAACTGGGCGGTAGAAACAGCAACGAAAAAGAAGAAACTCGATTGTTCGTCAGCAGAGTATCTTACGATTGATGAAGGATTATGTGTTCAAATTATGCATATAGGTTCTTTTGATAATGAGCCAGCAACTGTTGCTCTTATGGATGCTTATTTAGAACAAAATGGGTATGTTAATGATATTAACAAAGATAGATTGCATCATGAGATTTATATGTCTGATGCAAGAAAGGCTGCCCCAGAGAAATGGAAAACTGTAATTAGACATCCGATTAAGAAAGCGTAAACTCGGAATTTACGAAAGAGGTACAGAACATGAAGAAAATCAGTTTAGTGGTTTTGCCAGCTATAACAATAGCGTTAGAAATATTGCCGCTCGGGGCAGTTTGTATTTTTGCTCCATCTTCGACAGAAAGAGTAAAAGAAACATTCTCATACTTTAGTACAATACCGTTTGGCTATGCAAATTTTGCCCCACTTATTACAGCTGTACTTACTGTTGTTATCTTGTTACTGTCGTTGATTTCATTAAAGAAAAATGGAGTTTTCAATTCTATGTTTGTTCTTTCAATTATTACAGCAGTTATTTCTCTTTTGCCGTTGGTGTATGGATTGAGTTATTTCACCTTTGTAGGAGCCTTAATAACGATGGCACTTGTAACCGAATGCATTTTGATTAAGATGCAACAGAAGTAAAGTAAAGCGACAACTCCCAGTTTGTCGAACACATGAAAACTTGAAGTTTACAGCGAGGTGAAAGAGGTTGAATTATGTAGAATATGGAAAAGAAAAC